>Ga0181597_10001471_pt1 | contig 26486 bp, 18 predicted proteins | sample 041ome_5_FD_148647 | JGI IMG/M metagenome (GOLD analysis project Ga0181597, IMG submission 148647) | Coastal salt marsh microbial communities from the Groves Creek Marsh, Skidaway Island, Georgia - 041403US metaG (spades assembly) | ecosystem: Environmental > Aquatic > Marine > Intertidal zone...
GAAGAAGACGATTCACGCGACGACGACGACGACGACGGGGGATGATCATCGCGCGCATCGCGCTCAAGAACAACAGCAGAAGGAGCAGAAGCAGCAGCAACAACCGCCACAACAACAACAACAACAACAAAGAGTCTCTCGTTTAGGCAAAGCGGTTCAAGATGCGGCGACGATAAAAAAGAAGCCCAAGAACAAGGGGCAATACCAACACCAAGCTAAAAAAAAATCGACTGTAATTCCGATGATGAATCGAATGGATTCTCGAGTGGACCCGTCTCGCATGGGAAAGAATCGGAGCCGAGAAGGGACGTCGGAACGGTTGACGCCTCGAACGCAAAGTCAGAGTCAGCAGAGAATGCCGGCGCCGAGAAGACCGGGGGGGATCGACGCGTCGATGTTGTCTTCGCCGCACCGGGTGACGAGTCCGGAACGCGCGGCGGCGGGGAGAATGCAGTCGCCGGCGGTGGCCGCGCAGAGAGAGAAGGAGTTGCGAGCGCAGATGCAGCAGAAGCGCGAGAGAGAGGAGCGGGAGAAACGGGCGATGCAGCAGCAGCAACAGCAGAGGGAGAAAGCAGAGCAAGAGAAGCAAAAGAAGTTGCAAAGAGAGAGAGAGGCGCAGATGCAAAGGCAACGCGAACAGCAACAACAACGCGAACAGCAACAGCGACAACAACGCGAACAGCAACAGCGACAACAACAGTTGTTGTTACAGCAGCAGCAGCAGCAACAACAACAACAACAGCAACAACAACAGCAACAGCCCGCACAGCAACAGGAAAGACGCGTGCCGCGACAACCGCTCCCGCGAACGAGAGCGCCGCCGGCTCCTGTACCCAGCAAAGCGGTGCCACGACAACCAGTGGGGAGAGTTGGTGTCTCGGTACCGCCGCCCGAACCTCCGCAACAAGCGGCACAGCCGAGATTGGTAGATAACGTAGTTTTTAGCGAACCTCAACCGACTTCGATACGAGATATAATGGTGAGGAAAGCGAGAGATGAACGAAAAGCAGAAATGCACGCGAGGAAAGAGAAACGAAGACGTGATCAGTTGTTGACGCTCCCGTCGGGTTTGATGTTCGGCGACGGCGTTGGATCGTTGGAGGATGGTGAAAACCAGCCCCAGGCGACTGGCGGGACACCAACCTTAGTGCACTTTGCAGAAGATGCAAACAAAGATCAAAACGGAACCAAAGAAACGCCAGCTGCGGAGAACGGACGAAGAACGCGTCTGAGATCTTCTTCGCTCGGAGCGGCGGCTGGTGAGAAACCGAGTGCGACTGCTGCACCGTCGGCAAAAGCTCCGAACGTGAAAACGACTGGCGCCGCGGGGCTTTTAAAATCCGCGCTAAAAAAGGTCTCCCAAGTTGCAAACGCCTTAGCCTTGGCGAACGCGCCCACCGCCGCCGCGCAGCAACAACAAGCACAAAATGTGCACACGCCGAGAGTAAAGCTTGGGCCAAATGGTCAAATCGTAGCCGACCAAGCGACGCTCACAGTGCAAGCCTCGCACGAAAATCGAATAAGTGAGAGCGAGTTTACGCGAAAAACAGGAGACAAAATGATGATTAATTCGCAGACGTATGGGAATCGGTCAAAACCGACAAAGTGGACGAGGCAAGAGACGGAGTTGTTTTACAAAGCCATGGAGCAATTCGGTACTGATTTCACTCTCATTCAAAGATTGTTTCCTTCTCGAACGAGAAGGCAAGTAAAGGCGAAATATTTGAAGGAGCAAAACAACAACGACGATCGCATAGAGTCTTGCATGAACAACATGGCCAGAAATAACGAGACGTATCAAAACTTGATCGACGTGTTACAATCGGATACGAATAATCGAGTTGAGGTTGCTGCGGGGAAAGGCGTCGATAGGATCATTCCTGGGGCGAACAACGTCGCCGCTCAAGTGTTGCACGGCGACGCGCCCATGCAAGAGAACGTGCAGAATACTGTTCCTCAAGCCTCCATCTCCGCCGCTACTCCTGCTGCGCATTGATTTTGAGAAGCGCAAATAAAAAAGATTTAGTGCAAACTAAAAGTAGAAAGCAAAATCAAATGTGTATATGAAACAATACACCTAGGTATTTTCATTACTATGATAACATCAAGTCTCTCTCTCTCTCTATCGCTTTCGCGTTCCTTTCACTACTATTCCTCGCTGCCGCTGCGTTGCCTTGTTCTGATGGTTTCTAACTTTTTTGCGATCGTATTTACTTATTTTGCGCTCGAATCTCTGCTCGAATTTCCTTCATGGAAGACTCGATTTCGAGCTCAACCGATATCGTCTCTGCCATCGCCAACGAAAGAGGAGCGTTCTTAATCTTAGCAACCTGACCTTTAATCTTCTCCAAAATGGCTTCAAATCCTTCCAAGTAATTTAAAACTTGTTCTTGATAAGCAGCCGCGCGCACTTCCTCCATCGTCGTCGTATCTTCACTTAGTCCTTCTTCTTGATCTTCTTTTTCTCCATAGCGTTGCCCTTCTACGCTAAACTTTTGTAACTTTTCTGACGCTAACCGCTTCAGTCTTTCGGCGCTCTCGTAAACCTGCTTCGGCGTCATCGCGACGGATTCTCTATGTGGCTTCATCACCGTGACTGCCTCTAACGGCGGCGGCATCGAACCGTCTCTTCTCTGCCTTGGCGCCGCCGGCGTTTCCATTAAAATATCTTCTTCTTCTTCTTCTTCTTCTTCTTCTTCTTCTTCTTCAGCCGCTTCTTCCTCTTCGAAGATTCCACCTTCGGATTCCGGCGAGGAATCGAAACGAGTGTGGTGCGGCTCGGCTACGCGTTGTTGTTGTCGTTGTTGTTGTTGTTGTTGTTGTTGTTGAGGGGGCGTGTTCATGACTTTCCCAGAAACTTTAAACGCTTCTTCTTCTTCTTCTTCTTCTTCTTCTTCAATTTCGCACTCACCATCAACAGGTATCTCAATCATGACCGCTTTTTTCAATTGTTTCTTCCGAACGCTGGGCGACAAAGACGCCTTCGTCTCCGCGCCACCGCTCGTCTTCGTCTTGGACTGTTCTCCCCCAAAACCATCGTCGACATTCTCATCGTTATTCTCATCACCACCTTTACTCCTCGCGCTCCCCATCAAATCCTCCATCAAGCTTTCCACGATGAGCCGATTGGAGACGAATCTTTTGAACTCGTCGCTAAACATCGGACTTCTTTCTTTCAACTGTCTCGTCCCCCACTGGTGAAACCCAACCGATAAGTTTGCGATTCGTTCCAAGTCTAATTTCGAAAATTTCGAGGTGTCGTCTTGCCGAATTTCTTTCATGAGAGTTAAAAGAGCGCGCCAACTGCCGTAGTTTTTCGAGACGACTTCCTCGATGGTCGTGGTTTTTGAGATCGCGAGCTGCGAGAACAAATTGCACGCCTCGATCGTCGCATCTTCGGCAGCCATCCTTACTACAAAAGAGTTTTGATTTGTGCGGGCATAATCTTCCCCCAGAAAAAACAAAGAATTCCTTCCTCAAAAAATTTTTAAAAATTGCAACCCTAAATAATTGTGTTTCAACGGCTTCCAAGGAAAACCTCTCCATAAAAAAAGAGAGATCTGTCGCGACGACGAGAGGAACAACGCGCAGTACTCATGGTGCAACAAGTCGTCGAAAACCCGGACTCCGAGGACTCCGAGGACAAGAAAGACAAGAAAATCATCCCGCTCGACGCGGACGACATCGCTTTGTTGAAAACGTACGGCGTTGGACCGTACGGGACGTTGATAAAAAATCTGGAAACCGATTTGGTGTCCTGCGTGTCTCGCGTGGAAAAGTTGTGCGGGATAAAAGAGTCGGACACTGGGTTGGCGCCACCGTCGAGATGGGATTTAACCGCGGATAAGCAAGCGACGCAAGAGGAGCATCCGTTGCAAGTGGCGAGGTGCACGAAGATAATCAACCCGGGGACGACGGACGCGCAGTACGTCATCAACGTGAAACAGATCGCGAAGTTTGTGGTTGGTTTGGGGCAACACGTGGCGCCGACGGACATCGAGGAAGGGATGCGAGTTGGCGTGGATAGGACAAAATATAGCATACAAATTCCACTTCCGCCGAAGATTGATCCGAGCGTGACGATGATGACGGTGGAGGAGAAACCGGACGTGACGTACGCAGACGTCGGCGGGAATAAAGATCAGATTGAAAAGTTAAGAGAAGTCGTGGAGTTGCCGTTGCTGCATCCGGAGAAGTTCGTTACGCTAGGGATTGACCCTCCGAAAGGGATTTTGTGTTACGGGCCTCCTGGGACTGGGAAGACGTTGTTAGCGAGAGCGGTGGCGAATAGGACGGACGCGTGTTTTATACGCGTGATTGGTTCAGAGTTGGTGCAGAAATACGTCGGCGAAGGCGCGAGGTTGGTCCGAGAGTTGTTTCAAATGGCCAGGAGTAAAAAAGCGTGCTTGATTTTCTTCGACGAAGTCGATGCAATTGGCGGTGCGAGATTTGACGACGGCCAAGGTGGAGATAACGAGGTGCAAAGGACGATGTTGGAAATTGTGAATCAGTTGGACGGGTTCGACGCGAGAGGGAACATTAAAGTTTTAATGGCTACAAACAGACCAGATACGTTAGATCCCGCGTTATTGAGACCGGGTAGATTGGATAGAAAAGTTGAGTTTGGGTTGCCGGATTTAGAAGGTAGGACGCAGATTTTTAAGATTCACACTCGATCGATGGCTGTGGAAAGAGACATTCGATTCGAGTTGTTGAGTCGATTGTGTCCGAACAGCACCGGCGCAGAAATCCACAGCGTCTGCACCGAAGCCGGCATGTTTGCCATTCGACAGAGAAGGAAAACCGTCAGCGAAAAAGATTTCTTAGACGCCGTGAACAAAGTCATCAAAGGCTTCAAAAAGTTTAGCAGTACGGCGAAATACATGCAGTATCAATAAAAAATTCACACATAAACGAACGAAACAAGAGAAGAGAGCGAGAGAGCGAGCGAGAGAGATACGTCGCTTTGGGCCGTAGCGTAAAGTAACACGCACGCACACGCACTATGTAGTAGTTTTGTAGCAATTTAATAAAAAGGCGGTGTATAAATTTATATACGCGCACGTACTGTACACACACGTAAACTTATTGAAACGCTCACCAGGAAAGAGAGAGAAAAGAGAGAGGGGAGAGAAAAAGGAAAAAAAACTGCCTCCTCCCACAAAACTCGTTGCACCACAGAAAATTTGAAACGGGGAGATCTGCCTCTTTTGATCATCAAAAAGTCATAAACGTGCTTTTTTCCCTCTCAGAGCGTATCTTCTCCTTTCAAATACGACTGAATATATCTTTTTTCCAATCTCGTCATACACACACACGCGCGCGTTTACTCTCGCAAGAATCACCCACACCGCGCGCACTTAAACAGTCACGCACAAAGACAACATCTCTGTTCTCTTCGCACACGCAAAACACACCACAAAGTAAAAAAGATGTCCTTCTCTACCACTTTCACCGGCGCGAAAATCGCCCAAAAATCAATCCTCCAAAAGCAATCGGTTGACAAACAAATCTCCGCGAGACGCACGAAAGCGTCCTCGCCGTCCACGCAGAAGAAGGCCCAAATCGCCTCCTTCGGTTCGTTGGCGCCGCCGGATTTGTACCCGGAATTTGGTACCTACCCGGGCGGGGGTAACTCCTTGATTATCCCGTACACGGATGAGAAAAACGCGGAGAGAGAGTTGATCCACGGTCGATGGGCGCAGTTGGGCGTCACCGGCGCCTGGGCCGCCGAGAACGGCACCGGCATTCCGTGGTTTACCGCGGGTACCTTGTGCACTCCGGATGACTGCACGGCCGTCGCGGACAAGTTTCCGGGCGCCGTGGCACCGTTGGCGCCGGAAGGCTCTGGCTACCCGAACTTTTGGGCAGTTTTGGCAATCGAAGTCTTCTTGGTCGGCAACGCCGAGGCGTACAGAACGGGTATCTTTGAAAACCCGTTCCCAGAGTTGGAATTGTCCGTCTCCCCGGGCGGTAGATTCGACCCGTTGGGTTTTGCGGAAGCCGGTGACTTAGAGGAGTTGAAAATCAAGGAGTTGAAGCACTGCAGATTGTCCATGTTCGCGTGGTTGGGCTGCATCTTCCAAGCTTTGGCCACCCAAGAAGGTCCGATCGCCAACTGGCAAGCGCACGTCGCTGATCCGGTGCACGCGAACGTCTTGACCAACGCGGCCAAGGGTTTCAGCTTCTATTAAGTCTTTAATAAAGGCTATACATTTATATACAATTTTTAATTACCAAAACTTTCTACATTCAAAATTTTAGATCTCGTACCTCTCACTTCTTTTTCTTCTTCTTCTTCTTCGTCGTCTTCTACAGCTCGTCGTTCTTGTTCGCACCACCGCCACCAGTGTATTTCTTACTACTCTTGTTGACATTATTGTCGCTATTATTGTTTTCCATGCGCAAATTTCTTCGTTTCTCTACCACAGATGGAGCTAAAATTGCACCAAACATGCTCGGCGTTCTTTTACGTTTCTCTTCGTAGACTTGCTCCAGACCGTCGAAATCTTTAAACAGTTTCGATAATGTTACGTTCGCAGCATCGTAGTTTCCTACTTTTTGTAACAACAAGCCGTTTCTCCATCGAGGCTGCCAATCGTTCGTTCCGTCCGTTATCTCAATCGCTCTTAAATACATTTGCCCAGCTTCGGGGAATTTCCCGTTTGATTCAAAGTAAATCCCAAGCATGAGAGCCGGCATTGCCGCACGTTGAAACTTGGTCAATTTCGCGGTGAGCGTGTCCACAATCTCTCTCGTAACGTCTCTCTCGTTGAACATGTCGTGTGCGGATAATATGAGTTCGACTGGATAAGTTATTGGGTTTAACATGCGCACGCTGGCGAGAGCGAACAACTCGTTTTTACCGTCAATCATAGATTGGAGCATGGAGCCTTTGCGCAAGCGATACTTAAACAACGGTTCGCGAATGTTTACTGGCTTTAAACCGACGTACTTTTCAGCCTCGAGCCAAAAGGCCCAATCTTCATAGCCGAACAACGTCGTTCGCGGGTATCCACCGGGTGTATTATCCCATAAAGACTTCAAAATGACCGCCGAACAGTGGAAGGCGTTGAAGTAGCGCAGATCTTGCGGATCGTATTTTGGTAAATTCCAACTGTACTCCCAGTCGCCAAAGCCTACGAGATCCGCCACGGCTAAGTTGTAATCGTTGTTCGGATCTTCGAGCAAGTCGATGGCTTTTTCAATAAACGTTTCGTCGATCAAATCGTCCGCATCGAGTGGTAAAACGTACTTACCGATTGCACGATCGAAACCAAAGTTCCGCGCGTCTCCTAAACCGCCGTTTTGTTTCTCGTGGACTTGGATTTGGAACAACCGTCCGCCTTTTTGGTTGAACCGATCGACAAGCTGCCTCGCAACTTCGGAAGACCCATCTTTACTTCCATCGTCGATAAGTAACACTTCGATATTTTTATACGTTTGCGAATAGACGCTCGATAAAGTTTCCTCTAAAGTCTCCTTCGCCCCGTTGTAAAACGGAACGACGACGGAGACAAACGGTAAAGCGCCAATCGCACTGTCTTCGATGAATTCTGAAACGATTTCTCTTCTCTCTCGATCCGTCTTCTCGACAAATTCAGCGTACTCGCGTTTCGGACGGATCTGACGTACTTCTTTGCGTTTTTCCGTACACGATCCGGCACCGATGCGAGAGGCTTTCAAGCTATCGAAAACTTGGCACAACTCTGGTTGTTCGGTGATGTCGACTAAAACAGTTCTCATGGACCACGGTATATCTTCGTCGTTGACATCCGTTCCGTCTTCGATGATTTTCGCTTCAAACACGATCGTCGCGCATTCCATATCCAAATCATCGGTTTCCCATTCTAACTCCAATGGCGCCATTTCAACAAAGACGCTTCGAGCGAGAGCGTTTAAATTTTTAATATCTTTGGGATCTAACGACGGATCAATCGTGTACGATGTATCGATGACAACGTTCTCACCGTCCTCGTATTTGTCGAATTTGTCATAACGCAGAGATAATTGGATTAAGTCGCTCGGATAGACAGATATAACGCGGAAAACGAGCTTGGCGTTTTTACCACCTTCTTCATAATCGACGTTGAGATCAATTTTCTCTCTCGGTATATCTTTTCTGGCATCATCGCTATCGTCGTGCGAAGAGTAACTACTCTTTGACACGCACGGAATTCGACTCGGTGGCGCGTCGTTTACGTATCTCTTTGGCATACGACTCCCACGTCCTAAATATGCCACGTTTCCTCGTCCGCTTGAGTCGTGCAGAAACACTTCCTTGTTGCCTTCCCCATGCATCGTCGTCGTTTCCTCGTCAAACGTCCAAAACGCGACGCAATCTTTAACCATCCAAATCAAAGTTGGATCGTCTAATTTGTTCATATTCGACGCTTCATCAAAAGACGAGGACATTCCGACCACCATCAAGCGTCTCACCTCCGCTGGAGTCAACGCTCGATTCCATATGCTCACGTCATCCAACCTCCCGTCGAATGGATCCCACTCCGCGCCGCCAATCGTCACATGTCCATCGAAATCCAGACCGCTTTCCTCTAAGGGTACCTGTGGACCTGCCGCTCCGTCCACGAACACCGTGATCGCCCTCCCGTCGTACGTCCCGCAGACAAAATGCCACCTGTTTAAGAACAAAACCTTCCCTGCGCTGAAATCTTTATTCTCCTTGCCGATGCCGAACCTCGCAACGCCTTGTGTGTCCGTGTACAAATTCCATCCCCAGTTAATCCACTCGTGACTGACGATTCGATTAAAGCTTTTATGCCTATTCACAAAAACCCACGCGCAGGCGGATATCGTTCGAGACGGTAAACCGCGCACGTCCCTGGCGATGATGTAATCGTCCACGCCATCAAACGCGTAATACGCGCCGGACGGGCCGATACTTTCTCGGCGCAGACTCTCTAATACTACTATCGATGAAGATCTTTCTTCATCGCTTTGTTGTTGTTGATCGCTAGTGTTTCGGTTTACCGTTGTCGTCGAAATAGCTTTCGCTTCGTTCGAAAGAACGACGACGATGATGCACAAGACCAAAATCAACAGACGCGGCGCCGGGCGGCGGCGAAAGCGGCGGTGAAAGCAATCCATCGCGAAAATTTTCTTCTCTCTTAAACTCCTCTCCACTTTCTCTCTCTCTCTTTTCTTTTCAATACTTTGGCGGCGGCATCATCGATTGCGGTTGCTGTTGACCCATCAACATCGGTGGCGGCATCAAAGTCGTAGGCGGCATCATTTGCCCACCACCACCACCACCCACACCACCACCACCCATCATCATCCCGGGCATCGCCATCGCATTCGGCGGCATCATAGTCGTAGGCGTCGTCATCGTCGCGTTCGGGTTAGTGTTGAAGTCGGTAAACTGTAAGTAGTAATTCCTCACGTTCGCTTTGTGTTTAAATCCGGAAATGTGTTGTCTTCGAACGGTCGGGGAATCGTGCGTGAGGTACGCGTCGCAGTATTCGCAGTAATATCGCGGCATATCCGTCGTAGATATTCTCTTTTGTTCTCTCTCTCTCTCTCGTTCTTCTTCTTCTTCTTCTTCTTCTTCGTGCTGCTTTATTACTCTTTTACTTATGCGGGTTGTGTTTGGATGGAATATTTGTTGTGAAGAAAGAGATAAAGCGTCTTTTGGGCAGCTTTTTTCTTTTCTTGGTTGGATTGATTTTTGCGATTTTTTCACCTTTTTGGCAATCGACCCACTTTGCAAAAAACTCTTCTCCTTCTTCTTCAGAATTTACGAGAGGAAGCATTTTCCACATTTACACTCCACAACACACCTTATTGGGTGGACGAGAGAGAGAGGAGAGGACTTCAGAGAGCACGCGACGGGAAAAGTAAAACGAGGGTTTGCGTGTCCTCCGTTGTGCGTTCGAAAGAGAGAGAGAGAGAGAGAGAGAGAGAGAGAGAGAAGCTGTACTGCCGCATACTACTACTAGTAGAGATAGAAAATGGGAAAAAACGTGGAACCTCGCTTGTGGATCAACGTGAAAAAAACGAAACGAGGGAAAGTGATACCGTGCATGGAGGAAACGACGGCGCTGATGACGGCGCTGAAGAAAAACAACTTCGACATGAGCAAGTGCATGCGGGAGTCAGATTTGTTGGATAAGTGCACGAGCACGCACGCGAAAACGCCAAAGGTGAAGAATACGATTAACTTTCACTTGCAAAGGCTGGCGAGGATGGCGAAAGTTGCGAGATGAAAGATTTTATAGAGAGAGAGAGAGAGATACTAGAGAAATAGAGATAGCGAGACATTAGAAACAAGACGTGTACAACATGCGATATAGGAAACTACTAACTCTTAAATTTATTATTATTGACAACAGCTTTTGATATAGATTCGATTACGTTTTGGTGGTTCTTTTTATGCTCCTTTTTTCTTTTCTCTCTTCATGTTTTTGTATGTTTATTCGCGCGCAAAAAATTAGTTCTTGAACTCACTGCCGTCGATGGCGTTTTGGAGTCTCGGGTTGGCCCACATTTCAACCTTCTTCGGGATGTTCTCTTCCGGGATGGTCGCGTATTTAGCTAATATTTCGCGGAATCGAGCACCGTCCATAGTTTCTACCTCCAAAAGCTCCTCAACGATTTCGTCCAACGCTTCTCTGTTATCCGAGATGTGCTTGAGCGCCATGACGTACGCCTCGTCCGCGATTCTCTTCACCGCGACGTCGATGTCGTTCTGTAATTTTTCAGACATTGAGTTCTTAGCCATCATTCTCATGATCATGTCGCCAGATTGTTGGTCTTGGACCGCCCACGGTCCGACATCGGACATGCCAAACGCGGTGACCATTTGTTTCGCCATCGAGGAGACTTGTTGCAAGTCACCGCCGGCGCCCGTGGTGACTTCAGCTTCGCCAAAGACAATCTCTTCCGCGGCTCTGCCTCCCAACGCACCGACAACTCTCGCGAAGATTTGTTGTTTGGAAATTAAACTCGGGTCTTCGCCCGGGATGAACCAGGTCAAACCCTTGGCTTGGCCTCTCGGGACGATGGTGACTTTTTGAACCGGGTCGTGACCGGCTTGCAAGGTACCGCAGATGGCGTGGCCAACTTCGTGGTACGCGACCAAAGTCTTCGCTTTACCGTCCGTTAATCGAGTACCTTCCATACCGGCGACGATTCTATCGACGGAGTCATCGATTTCGAGTAAAGTGATGGAGTCCTTGTTTCTTCGACCAGTCAAGATGGCCGCTTCGTTCAACAAGTTGGACAAATCCGCACCAGAGAAGCCCGGGGTTCTCTTGGCGATGGTTTCGATGTCAACTTCACCTTCGAATCTCTTGTTTTTCGCGTGCACTTTCAAGATTTCAATTCTGCCCTTCAAGTCGGGGTTGTCCACAGAGACTTGTCTGTCGAAACGTCCCGGACGCAACAACGCCGGATCAAGAATGTCCGCTCTGTTCGTCGCCGCAACGACAATGACGCCAGTGTTACCTTCGAAACCATCCATTTCCGTCAACAGCTGGTTCAACGTTTGCTCTCTTTCGTCATTACCGCCACCAACGCCGGTACCTCTGGATCGACCGACGGCATCGATTTCATCGACGAAAACGATGCACGGCGCGTTCTCCTTCGCCTTCTTGAACAAATCTCTCACTCTGGACGCACCAACACCGACGAACATTTCAACAAACTCGGAACCGGAGATGGAAAAGAATGGAACACCGGCTTCACCGGCGATCGCTTTGGCGAGCAAAGTCTTACCGGTACCCGGCGGACCGACCAGCAAAACGCCCTTCGGGATCTTCGCGCCGACGGCGGTGAATCGTTCCGGTTTCTTCAAAAACTCGACAACCTCCATGAAATCTTGCTTGGCTTCGTCGACACCGGCAACGTCATCGAACGTGACGCCCGTGTTCGGCTCCATTTGAAACTTGGCTTTGGATTTACCAAACGCCATCGGGTTGTTGCCGCCCATGCCTCCCGGCATGCCCGGTCCGCCGCCGGCGCCACCGGATCGTCTGGTGAGCAGAAACAAACCGCCAACGAGCAACAAAGGAAACGCCAAGTTACCCAACAAGTTCAAGAAGACGCCACCGGTATCTTCGGACTCGCTGTGCGCCGCAAAGTCGACATTCTTTTCTCTGAATTTTTGCAAAAGCTCGCCGGAGGTGCCTGGCAATTGCACTCTGACTCTTTGCACTCTGTTGCCCAATTCCGGCGAAACCGCTTCCACGATCGCGATCGTACCGTTGGCGTACAAATCAACCTTCTTGACTCGGCCCATGTCCAAGTATTCCAAAAATCGAGAGTAGGACATTCTCGACGACGCGACGCCTTGGTCGTCCGCAGCGTTGGCTTGGCCATTGGCACCCAAAGCGGCAAACGCGGCGGAGACGCCGAGCGCGTTCTTGAGCACGTCTCTGCGAGAGTTGGAGACCTCTTCGGAAGCCTGTGGTATAGCAGAGCGAAAGAAGTAGAAACAGAGAGGTCAGCGATGCGAAAACATACCTCCGAAAGCGAGAAGAGAGGGAGGGAAGAAATTCTCGACGGGATGACGACACACATCTATCCAATGTGGACGTCATCGCCTTCGCGCGTAATCATTTCCATTCGCGCGCCCGTGCGGACCAACGCGACCACAGAAATCCACATTTGCTCCGCGCAAATCGCGACGAAGAAACGCACGAACACATTTCTTCCCAAAAATCAATACTACGAAACCAAAAAGAACATCTGCGCGCGCGCGTACCTCTTCTCTTTTCGCCGCTCTGACAATTGAAGATCGACGACTTTTAAAACTCGTCGATTTCTTCTGTGCGGGCAACTGCGCGATGCGCGCCACGGACGATAACGCGGAGGAGGAACTCATTTATGTAGTTCTTAAGTTTCTTAGTTTACTTTATGCGATAGATTTATGCGATAGGAATGTCGCGTAAATGTATATACTGCGTGTCTTGTGTAAACAACGAGCGCTAGTTTTGTGAAGACTGTACGTAACTACTTGCGTGTCTGACGTGTGCAGAAATTGGTGGCTCTCGATGCTTCAAAGACCAAAAAAACGGATGATTTTTTGCATGGGGGCGGAAACAACAACCCGAAACGCATCAAAACAACGACACAGAAACGACTTTGACGACTCTCGAGAGAAGAATGGCCTCGAGCGAAGAAGAAGAGCGTTTGCACGAGTACCCAAAGAAGAGAACGACGACGACGGGTGGTGGTTCTTCTTCTCAAACGACGACGACGAAAGCGAACGGGAAAACGCTGATTGCGTTCGTCTTTGGGTTCCTGCTCTCGTTCATCCTGTTCCACGCGGACGCGTTCAACCATCGACAGTCGATCGTGAACCGGTGGCGAGGGATTTCGAACGATTTAGTGTTGGAAAGAGAACACTGCCGGCAAGTTTTGGCCGAGCACAAGGACGCTTTGAGCAGCGTGCACGAGGAGTTTGAGAGTTTGAAAGAGAAGCATCAGGAGGCGTCCGGCGCGTTGAAGGAGAAACACGACATGTTGACGCACGCGTCGAGCTTGTTGGAAGAGAAACATCTGGAGTTGGAACATAAGACGACGCAGTTGGAGGTGATGAAAGAAGCTCTGAGCGAAGTGGACGTGGATGGGCATAATGGTGGTGGTAGCGGCGTTGAGGACAACCACGAGGAGGAAGAGGAGGACGACGCTTTAAGCGAAGAAGAGCCGGCGGAGCAACCGAGCGGGCGACCCTCGAGAGGCGGCGGTAAGCATAGCAGTAAGCGTAGTAAGCGTGGTGGACACGGTAGCAAAAAGAGCTCGTCGAAACCGCACGGCGGCGAAGAGCACGGGGAAGAGGATTTAGATGAAGGCGCGCACGACGAGGCGGACGATACCGCGTCGGCGGAAGAACCTTTGCAAGAGGAGATGGATGTTTCCACAGAATAATGACAGTTTTCTCTGATTAACTCGAGTACACCTTTCTACTTCTTCTAATTTATAATCTAACGTAATTCTCTTTCTCTCTCTCTCTCTCTCTTTCTAAATACCTTTACGAATGCAAGTTACTGTGTAAGAACATAACGCCTGGATTTTGCAGGTAATCGTTCAAATACATCCCATCCAACAAACTGCCGCGACCGCTTTCTTCGCTCAAAACGTCGTAATACGCATCGCTCGCGTCACCAAACTTAAACTTGTTCTTGGAAACTAAATCAAATATCCATTGCTCAAAATCGTGCTCTCCCGTGGCTTCGTTGATCACGCGAACGACTTTGGAGCCGAGAAAGGCGCTCTCTTCCCACCTTCGGATGTACTTCGTCGAGGAAAAATCGGCGAAATCTGGAACATGGTTGGTCATTTTCCCTTTATTCGCGTGTAAAAACAACGGGTCACCGTTTAAGTCGCGATGCAACATTGTATTTCCGAAGATGTTTCCGTTCGAACCGTCTCGAATGCCCACGTGGTCCGGGTCGTGTGGCACGATGGTGAAGTCGTCTTTGAAGTAGCGCATGGCTACGGCGAATACCTCTTTATCACCGATACCCATGAACCCACCGAACAAAGGGTAGAAGATATGATCGAACGCGTTAAAATATAACGCTAAAAACAACGCGTTCCAATGTTTACTCTTATCGACGAGCATTTGGCCGCTCTCGTGCGTAAACTTTGGCCACGAAGGCGCATTTTCGTCTCCAAAAAGGGCCAATCGCGCATCCGGCGCGCTCGAATCTCTCCAGAAGTCTCGCCACAACACCGCCCCGGTTCTTTTATACTCCTCACTGTTGAATAGTTTCGTCTCTGGATCTCTTAACACCAAATTATCCGCGTCAACGCTCAACGCTTCTTTGAACGACGAAAACGTTAGCGCTAAAAGCTTATACGCGAATCGACTCGGTTTGCGTTTTCCTTTACTCGCAAAGTTTAACGCGTCCCCGAGCTCGCTAAACGAGCGAACGATAACGCCTAAATCCCTTAAATCTTCGACATCTTCGCAGGAAGGTAACTCGTTCGCCGGGAACCACAATTCGATTGGTAATCGTGACTTGGCGCGCCGCACGGCGTGTATGGCTATCCAATACGACGTCTTGATGCTATACTTTGACCCACCGACGATGACAATACCTCGTTGATTCTCAAAATACTCCTCGATGTTTCTTTGCATACCACTAATCTCCTCCTCGACGCTCTTCACGTACGCCTCCGTCTTCCCGCGGATCTCTTCCACTTGCGCTTTCGCCAGCCGTTCCCCGGCCAACACGAAATCTCTCTTCAAACTCGCTCGTCTCCTATCACTCGGCAGCGTAAACGAAAACCCATTCGGCATTGTCTTCACGATCACTTTTTTAAACATCGCGTGCATCCTCTTCGTATTCTTCATCGCGTTTTCATAGCCACCCGGTCGCTCCTCGAACACTTTTTTCAAAGGACACTCTTTTACATCCGCGCCGCCGCCGTACTCTTTCCATCGCGGACGCTTCTTACTCGCACCTCTGCTTCCCACAATCTCTTCTCTGCACGCGCTTTGACAATCAATCTCCACCTGGTCGCCGCAATTTCTCAAACCGGCTACTTTATGCCCATCGCACAGACAAAACCCGCTCGTTTTTTCGTCCTCTTTCGCGACGAAACATTTTTTCCCTCCTCTCTGTGGTCGATTGAGAAGAAAATCGAAACCAAATTTGGACGTTTTCCAATCCTCTTTCGCCGAGGCATTTTTATGGCACGCGCGCGTTTCCAAGAACCCGTATTTGGAGTGTGGGCCGCACGAAGCGAGGAATTCGCGGTGAAGGAAGAATGCAGCGAGAATCAGAAGGAGCGGGCGTCTGTTTTGTCCGAGAGATTTCCAAACGATTTGCGTGCGCTGAGTTTTTGAGAAGAAGAAGAAGAAGACCAATCGAGAGAAGAAAGACGCGTTCGAGGAGGAGGATGATTTCGGTTTGACTCTCGGGACGATTGGCATGACGCTGATGTCTTCTTCCTCGTCTTCTTCTTCCTTCCTATCGGTGAGGCGTCATGGTTTCTCGCCCTCTCGGGTTTTGTATTTGGAAAAGCGGTGCTTTTGTGAAGAAGATGATTGTTTCAATATCAACGAAAAGATAGCAAAAGCAAAAGCAGGTGTGTGTGTGTATATATATATTACAAAGGTTTTGTACGATGAAGTTAGATTCGCGCGCGTGCATACGCGCGCTTATTGTTTCTCCTTTTGTTTTTCGTCGGAGTGTACCTTCCCGAACGGAATCCCTTTCACGCTCGGGTCGACGTATTCCGCCGCCATATCTTTCACGTCCGGCAAGAAATCTTCCTCCTGACAATTGGCGCCGTCTTCGAAGCACGGGAAGTTCGCAAAATCGTCGTGTTTCATCCCAGTCCATCTTCCAGGAGTTGCCCACGCGACTTCGTCTTCGATGCCTAAACTTTTCTTTCCGCGGACGATGCGGAAAAAGCCCATCTCGCCCCAATATTGGCCCCAACTGTTTCGAACGATCCAATACTTCGTGTTTGTTTTCTTCTCTACGCCCCAACCGACGATGCTGACGATGTGATTGATTTCATAAGACGGGGTGTCGGTATAAATACCTTTAGTATAAGAACGTAAACCGTCGGCATCAATACCAGCCGCCACGGGGCCTCGCGCGTAGAGTTCCTTCATAATCGCCTCTTCCCCCGAAATCGTCCCGTATTCTTTGACCGTCGCGTTTGGAAACGTCGCCAACGGCGCGCAAAAACCACCCAACTGCGAAAAAGTCGAGCACGTCCGGCACGTGTTAATCGCGTTGCACTTGTATCTATCCGTCACGTACCCGCACGAGCCTTCGATCGATTCGTTCGAGCACGCCTCGTAACTCAAACACGTATCGTACGGCACAAAGCCGACGTCGTGTACAAACTGATACGCGCCGGTATGCGAGCCTCCGTGGCACGAGCCGGCAACTTCCGTCCCACAATTCAGAATAAACTGAATCGCCAAGTTCACGTCTTGCATTCGTTTCTTCCCGCTCGCGATTTGGATCCTATCCGCGAGCGCCGACATCGCGCCGTGCGCCCAACACGACCCGCAATACTGCGGTATGTGTTGGTTCAAGCTCTTGCTGAGAAAGTTGTGTCCGGAAACGTTCGACCAGGTGAAAGATTCCGGAAGATCTTCCGAGGAGACGTACGCATCTGGCGTAGTCGAGATAATTTTTTGCTTTTTGTCGTGTCCACGGAGCACGCGATACTCGTTCACGTGTCCCGCTTTCGTCAGCTTCAAGGCACCTTCCCTCGTGGAAAAGTCGTCGTCATCGGTTTTGATTTTCAAGAAGGATTCATCCGTTCGTGCGTCCACGCTCTCGACCAAAAAGAGGGAGAGAAAGGAACACGTCGCGAAAAGGAACAACAACGCGAGCGTCATCGTCGGCATCGCTTTTAGCGCGCGGTAGTGCGTAAAAGGCATTTTATTCTCGAGTGTGAAGCAGAAGGGTGAGAGAATATAAATGAAGCGAAGTGGATTTTTTTTGCCCGAAAACATCTCGAAAAGACACCAAACCACCAGACCTTTAACAGTACGGGGAGTGAGTAGTTATTAGAGGCTACTTTTGCGAAAGTTTTTTTAAGAGAAGACTGGGCGCGTATATTCGATCGAAGACGCCGGAGTGGACGAGTGCGGCGGTCTCGTTGACGTCCTCGAAGACGATTCGCTCGTTGTACCAGGCTTCTGCTCTTCTTCTTCTTCCTTCCAGTCTTTCGCTTTCTTCGTCTTCGCCTTCCCCGTTTAAGACCAAAGCGACAAAGGCCTGCCGATCAAAGTCGAGGAGGAAGGTTTGGTTTATTTTTTCAGCGTCGAGAGATGAAGTCACGTCGCGTGGGCAGCAGTTGCGCAATCGTTTGATCGATTCGTCGAGGTTCATGTACGGGTAGTGTAAGATTTTCGCTTCCGAGTGCGTGACTTCGTTGAAGCGCTGTCGCGAAGAGGGAGATTTTGATATTGGCCGAAATTTGAACCTGTGCGCACCGTTTGAGCGTAATCTATTTCGAGCGACTCGCGCGATTGATTTTCCGTTCGCATAAGCCAGAAAGAAGTTCGGGAGAGATTTGTTACGAACGACTACACCGCCGAGTTTCTTCCACGTTTTCTTATCGGCGTGCGCGTAATTGCATTTGAAAAGCGTCGCGTCGACAAACGGATCTTGCACTCCACCTTTTGTTTCTGGCACCGCTTCATAATTTGGCAACACAATCCCGTCTATATCCCTCGGTTGATATTCTCGTAAAAGTTCACGAATATCTAGGTTTGCTACGCCAGCGGGAAACAACAACTCATCGGTATCGATGTGCGCTATCCAATCCACGTTATCCTCTGTCGCCATCTCAATTGCCATCTCCACATTTTGGGACTGCTTTACGAATAACTCTGCGTTACAGCCTCGCTTACGAATCCAAGGCACCAACCATTGCTCTTTATTACAAAGCAATTTACTTCGAATACTTTCCATTTCAGATTCGCTAAACAATTTCACATTCTCCTTTTTCTGGGAAAAAGCATCGTACTTCTTTGTCCTATCGTCCACGAACACGTAAAAAAGCCCGATTCCTACCTGCTCGTGATAACGCACCCATTGCTCGAATCGTCTTCCGCTCGCGTCTTTGGTCGTCGTCACCACGGCGACGAGTAATCCGTGATGATTTCCGTCGGCTCGTAGCGTGGTCGATCTCGTGCTCTCTCCTCGCGTATTTTTTGACAACCAACACCAGGGAAAAAAAAAGAACAGAGAAAGGAGGAACGAGAACGAGAACAACATCATCGAAGGCGAAAGAAAGTCGCGAACTATTCGTCTCCTTTCTCTCCTCGTTGAGATGTTGTTGAAGATGATGTTGTTGTTGTTGTTATTGTTTGCGGCGCGACGAAGAGACATTCGTGTGAAAGAGAGTTTTAATAAAGAAATATGGATAAGTTTTGTCATTAAAAGTGCATTATTGGGACGTCGCTCGCGCGCGAGAGAGAGATTTGGTTTTGTACACGCGATGCGAATAGTAAGTAGTCGTCATCGTCTCTATCGTCTCCTTTCTGCAATCGATTTCTATCCGCCCAAATACTACGGGTTATTTTGTGTAAAATAAGTATAAAGTTTCTTTTCCTTTTTCTCCGCTTCGGACCGGGTTCGCGGTCTGCCTCGGAGAAAGGAGATATTGTGATATTACCATTTTATTGTCGGTTTAGACAGTTGCCTCAGACGTTGTACCATATGCTGAAGTGTCTTGTTCTTCCGAAGGAGGCGGTTGTTCTTCATTTGTAGAATTCGGATGTATTGGTATGTGCGACTCATCGTCTTCGTCATCAATAGCGTCATCAATAGCATCTTGCGCCTTTTCGATGTCTGTCATCGATTTGTCGATTTCATCTTGGGCGGCGTCGATTTTCTCGGCCATTCTGGTGAGTTTACCCTCAACGTGATTGACGGCATCTTCCACCTCCTTTTCCGCCTCTTCTTCCGCGCTTGCCGATTCCGCTTCGGCCTGCGCGACGGATTCCGTTTCAGACGGCGCCGGGACTTCCGAATCTCCTGAATCTTCATCTTCAGACGGCGCCGGGACTTCGGAATCTCCTGAATCTTCATCTTCAGACGGCGCCGGGACTTCCGAATCTCCTGAATCTTCATCTTCAGACGGCGCCGGGACTTCCGAATCTCCTGAATCTTCATCTTCAGACGGCGCCGGGACTTCCGAATCTCCTGAATCTTCATCTTCAGACGGTGCCGGGACTTCCGAATCTCCTGAATCTTCATCTTCAGACGGCGCCGGGACTTCCGAATCTCCTGAATCTTCATCTTCAGACGGCGCCGGGACTTCGGAATCTCCTGAATCTTCATCTTCAGATTCCTCCTCTTCTTCCTCTCCGTTGGCAGCAACTGCAGATTTGGTTTTGCTCGAGTGATGTTTTTTACCGACCTTTGCTTCTTCGTCCTCATCGTCTTCATCGTCATCGTCCTCCTCTTCTGCAGCTTGTTCAGTCTCCGCCACATCTTCGTTCGTCGGATGAACAGTAGTATCGATAACATCGTGAACTTCGTCGTCAATATCTTTATTGGCTTCATCGATTTGATCCAAACCTTCCGTGATCTCTTCTTGCGAATCTTCAACCTTTTCGGAAAAGTGTTCAATAGCTTTATCGACATGGGCAGTATACTCGTCGATGTGTTCAAAGGTGGCCGCCGTGGTGTCTTCCTCTTCTTCTTTCGGCGGGCACGATTTCGGTATTCCGTCGTGGTGGCAATCAGGTGCGTCATCATCTCCCGAATTTCCCGAATCTTCATCTTCAGACGGCGCCGGGACTTCCGAATCTCCTGAATCTTCATCTTCAGACGGTGCCGGGACTTCCGAATCTCCTGAATCTTCATCTTCAGACGGTGCCGGGACTTCCGAATCTCCTGAATCTTCATCTTCAGACGGCGCCGGGACTTCCGAATCTCCTGAATCTTCATCTTCAGACGGTGCCGGGACTTCCGAATCTCCTGAATCTTCATCTTCAGACGGCGTCGAGTCTTCTTCATCATCATCTCCCTCGTCATCATCTTCGCCACCTTGGCCAGTAATCTCGTTCCATGTATTATTAACTTGTTGAAAACCATCTTGAACCACATCCGTTACGTTACCCGCAGCTGCCTCAGCTTGCTGCGCCGCCTCGTCGACGCTGTCTTGCAAGTTCTGGTTGAACTTTTGCGTATCCGCGACGACGGTTTTGTCGTTCATGGCGCCAGAAACAGAACCAGAAGAAGGTTTCTTCGAGCTCATCTCTTTTCTGCCAACTTTCGAAACAGACATTGTCTGCGCGGCGTGTCCTTCCGGCCACGCCGCGCACGGCCCCGTCGCGTACATCTTCACCTGCGCTTTCGACGTCGCGCATTGCACCGAATCCAAAAGCTTCTCAGCTTCGCTCGAGCCTAATTTTGCACTCGGGCACTGCGGAATCGCGCTCAAATCCCCGCACTTTTCCGCCAACGCCGACGATGTCCCGAGACCGAACACTCGCATCGACGAGCTGCCGCTCGCGATCGCTATCACTCCACCGGCGAGACCGACCGTCAAGAGGGCGATTTTACTCGCCGTGGCGAATTTCGTTTGCTTCTCTCTTTTTATCAAAGGCGCATCTTCCGTGGAAGAATTGACGACTCCGTAGACGCGCATGTTAATTGATTTATTATTATTACGTCGCAAAACAACACGTTTGAACGTTTAAACTCTCGAAGCGTTGTTTTTCCCGTGCGTGTGTGTTTTGTGCAATATTCGATTCGAACGAAAGGGTGTTGGAAATTGACCAGGAACCCTAAACTAGTATTTTGACTAAAACCTCTCTATCTGCTACTCTCTATCATAACTACTACCACCAATACGAGACGCTGATGCTGTTCGAAACGCTTTTCACGAAGTGCCACCACCCTTTGGGAATGAAGAGCGCGTCACCGGCGTCGAGTTGGACGTCGTAAAAAGGTCTCCGATAGAGCCTCGGGAACGCTCGAGGAGAAAAAGAAGCGAGCGAAATATCGCCCGCTTTGGAGGTGTTGGTGAGTTTGGTGTTTTCTGTGGAGGAGGCGGTGTACGGGTACATCGTGGTCGTCGTTGTCGCGTTCTGGTTCATTGCGTTTTCGTCGTCGTCGTCGTCGTTATCGTCTTTGTCTGTGTCCGTATCTAACGGTTTCCAGAGACGAACGCGCTTGGCGCCACAAATTTGGACAAACAAGTTATCTCGAGGGTCCGTGTGCGGCGGAGAGACCGTGTTTTTCGGACCTATCCAAAAATTCTTCGCGACGATGTTTATCTTACTTCCACCGTTTCCTTCGTCCTCCTCTTCCTCTCGAAAACAGCCGTGGACGTACTCTGGTTCGCGGATATCCTCTAAAAGTTTCGGAAATTGGTCTGCGAGCGTTTGCTGCGCTAAATAAGCGCCGCATTTGTCATCCGTCATGTGCTTTAAAAGAAACTCCTCGAACGTCACGACGTTTATTTTCCAGTTTTCGCTCGAATACGAGCTTCCAAATTCTACTGGCACGGCTCGAGCGCCAAAGTTGTCGAGGAAATACGAGGGATCTTTCCACTTCTCGTGGGCAGGCCAATGCGTGCAAAAGCGTCGCATGGCGCATGGTTTCTTTGGCAAGTAAAACTGCGTCATGAAGGTCTCCAACGATAGCGGTTCCTTGAATTTAGGCACTTTCAACGGTGGCTGTCCTCCTCTGTCTTTCTCGAGTATCGGAAATAAGACGTTCTTTTCTTCTTCTTCTTCTTCCTCTTCCTCTTCGCTTGCTTCTCTCTTTCGTTTCTTCCCATCGTCCTCTACGTCTTCCTCGCTCGCGTTCTCCACGTCCTCGCATTCAAATCTCCAATTCAGCACTCTCTTATCTCCTTCCCCGACATTCGCATCCATCATCTTTCTCACCTCTTTCAAACGCTCGCTCACTTCCTCCGCGACTTTCGCCAACGTCTTCCCTCCGCCGACGTCGCCCGCGAGCAACGTTCCCACATCCAGCTCTTTTATCACCCTTTTCAACACGCGCTCGACGTATTTCGCTCCCACTTCATCACTCTTCACTCGCGCTCGCGCGTATCTCACGCACATCCGGCAATACGCGAAAATAACCAACCCTTCGCCTTCTCGCCATTTATCCTCCGCGTCTTTCCAGTCCCCCGTGTGGAGCTCTTCCCAGACGAAATCTTTCGCGTGTTGCAGTTTGACGAGCTTTGGCGCGAGGCGCGATGCCACGGCCTCGTCGTCATCATCGTCGTCGTCAAATGCCCCCGAAAAATGCGCGGGAGAATACCGCTCGATCGATTCCTTCCCTTCTTTACACCGGCGACGCACGTCTTTCAGCGTTGACGCACCTAAACCGTTAGCGTTGTGAAGGAGAGAATTGAGAAGACGAAGGAGATGTTGTTGACGATTATCATCATCATCATCATCATCATCGTCGGCGGCAATTGTTGTTGTTGTTGGACCACCGACGACGAGCCATTCGGGAAGGAACTCCTCCTCGGGGTTCATTCGATTTCAATCATAAACGCGCCGCGCAGTACATCGTTTGGGGAAAAATTCTTCACACGTGCACTCAAAATGGATGGCAAACCATGACTGATAAAAAGAAGACGACGACGAAGAAGGAACAGTCCCCAGACGGAGAAGACGACGAAGAAAACGACGAGTCCTCGGAACAACGGCATCTTCTTCCCCCAGGTCTGGAAACCGATTGCTTTGACCTCGTTCGCGCGTGGCAATTTCGACGTCAGCAAATTCGTAGGGGGAAATTCGACGACGAAGAAGAAGAAGAAGAAGGAAAAGAAAAAGACGGAGGAAAAGAGAAGAGGAGAATAAGAGACGCTAAAATCTCGTCGCCTTCGTCGCCGTCGTCGTCGTCGTCGAAACAATGCGGAGGAGGAAAAGAAGAAGAGTCGCCGTTCCAATCGTTTCGATTGCTGTATACCGAACGGAATTTCGACCGAATGTTTCACCTGAAAACAAAGTTTACCAACCCGAACGAACAGCTGCAAAGACTGTTCGACGCGTCGTTGGCGATTTGGGATCTCGCGAACGACCGAGTGTTTCGAAAGAAGGAAGATAAGAGTCCGACGTCTTCGAGTTTGACCGTTGGCGCTTTGTATTTACTCTTCATGTTCTACCGCAGACAACCGCGAAGAGACGTGTTTTTCGTGAGTCGAGGCTATCGAGAGAGAGCGAAGGTGATGGAAGAGGACGAGGAGTTGCCGAAAGCGAGAGTGTACGTGAGTTTAGAGAGAATGAGAGAGTTGCTAGGAGTGTTGGAGAGGTTAGAAGAGGAGGTAGAGCATAATAAGAAGAAAAAGAAGAAGAAGAAGAAGAAGAACAACAACAAGAGTAGTAGCAACGAGAAAACGGAGGAGGAGGACGAAGATGGTGACGAAGATGACGACGTCGAAGCTGCGCTCGAAACGCTGGCGATTATTAAAGAGATGTTCGCAGATAACGCCTTTATCGTCGGATGTACGCGTCCGCTGACGCAACGAGAGAGACGAGATTTGGTGGAATCGACTAAAGTAGTTGTTAATAACGAGTTATTGGAGGCATACAAGGAGGTACGAGACGAGATGGTATCCCTTGAGAATGGCGGGATCCCGGGCGTGCAGACGTTGCTCGAGCAAACAGAAACGTACGGTAAAGCGTTGGATGCGATTTTGGTTAATAAGCAACGCCCGGTATCGTCGACGTACGCGGCAGGTTATCTCGATCCAGCGAAGAAGATTGGCGGAGCGGTTGATAGATTTGCGAAAAGGTTGGAAGGGAAACTCGAAGAAATTCTGAAAGCGAAACCGAAACAAAAACGCGCGAGGAAGACGCCGACACCAACAGAAACCTCTACAAAGGTTGTCACGACAACGGCTGGTGGTTTAACGGTCGTAAACACGAAGAAAATAACCGTCATTACCAGCGCGAAGGAGGCTCCGATATCGTCGAAAAGGAAAAAAGAGAGACGCGACTTGGAATCCATGCCGGATTACTACGAAAAGGACGAGGGAAACTGATAGCAGTAGAAGCAACAGAGATGATAGGATTAGAGTTTTAATAACTACATATATATTACTGGTATATATCACGCGCTTATGCATTTACAAATTTATAAGAATACACCACAAGTTTACATCGCTTCCACGAAATTCTTCTCTTCTTATTTACTATTTACAGAGAAATCAAGCGTTTGGACGGATCTTTGCAGCTTGATTTCCCGCAAACGCACTCGTCGATTTCTTCAATCATTTCGAATCCGCAATCGCACGATTCGGACGACGGCACGTCTTCCTTTTTCCTTTTTAACGGCAATGGTGCTCGAATCATGACGAGGCCGGCCAGTCGACCGAACCTGTTGCTATTAATACTCGCCAATGTCGTCGTCATCGTCGTCACTCCATCTTCTCCTTCTCCTCTTCCTGTTAATACATTCTCTTCGACTTCGGGAACGCATGCTCTAAAACCGTACGCGTGGTACAAACGTCTCGCTGCCGCATTTTCGCAGTGCACGTGCGTGAACATCTCCCTCGCGCCCCACGAGATGGCTTCGTTTGAAGCAGCTTCAAGCAACGCCTTCGCCGCGCCTCGACGCCGAGCGCGTCGCGCGACAGCTACGTTGTCCACATATACAAACGTTTCCGTTTTGGGACCGCTATTATATCTATTAATGCTATCATTTGTGTTCACAACTCCCGCGGCTGACGACTGGTACCGAGTCGAACTCGATTGCGGATTGTGCCGAATGGAAACGTCCAAGCACCCAATCACCGCTGAGGAGCTATTTCTCAACCTCTCCACGACCAAATGTTCCCCCGAATCATCCGCCACCAAACACACGCACTTTGCGCACGCCGACGTCGGCCTCACCACTCTCTCCGCCAACGCCTTTCTTTCCCTCTGCGCAAACTCTCGGTGAAACGTTGGCGTAAACCGAGGGGGGAACGGCAGCGCTTGTCGTTCCGTAAGATCGTCGTAGAAAGCAGTCGCTCTCAAATTTGCAACCACTTCAAAATCGTCCTCGCTCGTTGCAATCCTCACGTTATCTCTGCCTATAATTTGATCGCCTTTATTCCTACCACCACTCGAAAAAGTCTTCTTCGCCTTTTCCTCCTTCTCCAACATTTTCGATCCCGAAGAATTAGTAGCGTTCAAACCGCCCGAAGGAACGATAGATCCATTCGTAATCTTCGCGATAAACGCCATCCCTTTCTCTGTTCTCGTTTCCTCTTCTTCTTCACTCGTCGCAACTACATCGCTCTCTTCCACGGACAGCGCGTTCAATCTGTTGTTGTTGTTGTTGTTGTTGTTGTTCGTGATATTATTTTTCTTCGCGTTGTTGTTGTTTGACGAATTCGCGGATTTCGCGCCCTTCCTCGCGTTTGTCTTTTGGGACGACGTCGTCCCAAGGGACAACAGGGAGGCCGATCCTCCTCCTTTCGAGGAGGCGACCATCATGGTCCTCGCGGCGTTCCCGGCGAACGTTCGAATCGCTCGGTTCACGCTCAGAGGACGCTCTCCGTGGTGAGAAGCGTTCGAAGTCGCCGAGTTCCACCCGGACCAAGACGATGATTTGTTCTTGTTCTTGTTGTCTTGTTGTTCGTGATGATGATCTTCCGAGGAAGAATCTTCTTTTTTCTTCTTCTTCCCCGGAAAGGACGACGCGTTCGTCGTCGCTCGGGGAGTAATCGTCGTTTTTCGAAGAATTCTTCTTCGATGAGTATTCTCCGACGAGGAGGAAGAGGGAACGACTGCGAGGACGCGATGACGATGATGATGCGTCGTCGTCGTCGTCGTCGTCATCATCGCTCTTTATCCTCTGTCTCTCTCTTCTCGACAAATATATAAAGTGTGATATAAAACGCGCGCGCGCTCTCTCTCTCTAATGTCGTCTTCTCTCTCGGAGATACGACTGACTTTCTCCCTTAAGTTTGTCCCCTGTTTTGAGAGACGTGGCAACAAAAAAAAAGAAAAATTTTCTGACGTGATTTGTTCGTCTGCGTGCATCTGTGTCGCTCTCTGAACTTCAGCTCTTTTCACC
>Ga0181597_10001473_pt1 | contig 26475 bp, 13 predicted proteins | sample 041ome_5_FD_148647 | JGI IMG/M metagenome (GOLD analysis project Ga0181597, IMG submission 148647) | Coastal salt marsh microbial communities from the Groves Creek Marsh, Skidaway Island, Georgia - 041403US metaG (spades assembly) | ecosystem: Environmental > Aquatic > Marine > Intertidal zone...
TAGACCACTAGTCGCTAGATTATATCTAAATAGATTAGAAAAAGGCATGAGTCTTCAAGCAGATCCAACCGTAATCTATGCGCTCAAGAGAAAGAATCCGGAAATGGAGGTTAGAAGAGTCTTAAAAAAGGACTTATTGATTGATGATCCTTATAATACCTATAAAATAAAAGGGCTCCCCCCAGGACCTATTTGTGTTCCTGAAAGAGCAGCCCTTTTGGCGGTCTTAAATGCTCCTTACCATGATTATATCTATATGTGCGCTAATCCTGACAAACCCGGTTATCACGCCTTCGCAAGGAATTATGCCGGGCATTTGATCAATCAACGCAAGTGGACTGCGTATTTGAATAGACGCAGGATCTATCGTTAAATACTACTTCTTTTCAGGGGCAGTTCCACATTTCTAAACACAAGTTTGTCTTCAAAGGCGTCCAATAATATGACATCATCTGCGCTTACTTCGCCAGCAATAATGCTTTTAGATAAGGCGTTTAATACAAGTTCTTGAATCGCACGTTTAATGGGTCTTGCTCCATATTGAGGTTCATATCCTACTTCAGATAGAAAATCAACGGCTTCAGAGGAAGCCTCAAGGGTAATTTGCTGTTTAACCAATCTATTTTTCACAATCTCCAATTGCAGATTCACAATACGAGCCATATGCTGTTTACCTAGGGGAGCGAATACATTAATCTCATCAATCCTGTTGAGAAATTCAGGTCTCATTGTACTCCTCAACATCCCAATAAGTTCAGGCTTAAGTCGTTGCATTAGCGTTTCATTCTGCTCTCCTGTCCAACTTTCAAGCGCCTCATTAATTATAGAAGAGCCCACATTACTGGTCATAATGATTATGGTATTCTTAAAGTTGACCACACGCCCTTTGTTGTCTGTGAGATGTCCATCATCCAATACTTGAAGGAGTACATTGAAGGTGTCAGGGTGTGCTTTTTCTATTTCATCAAGCAATACTACACTGTAAGGCATACGTCTTACGGCTTCGGTTAATTGACCGCCTTCATCATAACCCACATATCCTGGAGGCGCACCTAATAGTCTACTAACGCTATGTTTTTCTTGGTATTCGGACATGTCTATACGAGTGAGTTGTCCTTCGTCATTAAACAGATAGCTTGCCAGTGCTTTTGCCAACTCTGTTTTTCCAACGCCCGTGGTTCCTAAAAACAGAAAACTACCAATTGGCTTATTTGGGTCTCCCAAGCCGGCTCGTGATCTTCGTATTGCATCACTTACGGCCACAATAGCCAAATCTTGTCCCACCACACGCTTTTGCAGTTCTTCTTCCAAATGAAGCAATTTAGAACGTTCACTTTCTAACATTTTATTCAAAGGAATTCCGGTCCAGCGACTGACTACTTCTGCAATGTCTTCGGAAGTAACTTCTTCCTTAATCATGGTGCGATCCGATTCTTCAAGCTCTTTTTCTGCTTTCTCAAGATTTGCTTCTAAGTCTTGCATTAATCCGTAGCGTATCTCAGCTACGCGTCCATAATTTCCATTGCGTTCTTCACGTTCTGCTTCTGTACGAAGATTTTCTAATTGCTCTTTAGTTTCTTGTATTTGGTCAGCATGTTTTTTTTCGCGTTCCCAGACTGCATTCAGTCCATCGCGTTCTTCGTATAACTCGCCCAGCTCTGATTTAATGGTAGCCAACTTCTTCTTATCGTCTTCACGCTTGATTCCTTCTTGTTCAATTTCTAATTGCAATATTTTGCGATCAAGAATATCTAATTCTTCAGGCTTAGAATTGATTTCCATACGAATTTTTGAGGCTGCTTCATCCATCAAGTCAATGGCTTTATCTGGCAGGAATCGCTCACTAATGTATCTAGCACTCAACTCAACGGCACTGATCACTGCAGCATCTTTGATACGGACCTTATGGTGCGTCTCATATTTTTCTTTTATACCACGTAGGATACTTATACTGCTCTCAATATCTGGTTCTTCTACTAGAACTTTTTGAAATCTTCGTTCGAGCGCTTTATCCTTTTCAAAATACTTTTGGTATTCATCCAAAGTTGTCGCACCTATGGACCTTAGTTCTCCTCTGGCTAGAGCAGGTTTAAGGATGTTGGCGGCATCCATGGCTCCTTCGCTTTTACCGGCTCCGATTAGCGTATGAATTTCATCAATAAAAAGCAAGATGTTTCCTTCACTAGCTATCACCTCTTTGACAACGGATTTTAGACGTTCTTCAAATTCTCCCTTATATTTTGCACCGGCAATAAGTGCTCCCATATCCAAACTGTAAACGGTTTTATCCTTAAGATTTTCTGGAGCATCCCCTTTTAGAATACGCTGTGCCAATCCTTCCGCTATGGCTGTCTTACCCACTCCTGGTTCGCCAACAAGAATAGGATTGTTTTTGGTCCTTCTTGACAAGATTTGTAACACACGGCGTATTTCATCCCCTCTGCCTATAACAGGATCTAAACGACCTTCTTCCGCCATCTTATTGAGATTCTTGGCGTATTTCTCCAGACTATTGTAGGTGCTTTCCGCGCTTGTGCTATTCACTTGCCTTCCTTTACGCAATGAAGAGATAGACTCTTCTAGAAGTCTTTTAGATAGTCCAGTATCATGTAGTAATTTACCTGCCGTGCCTTTATCCTCCATAAGTGCCATTAGCAGATGCTCACTAGCTACATAATCGTCTTTCATTTTATTTGCGATTTGCAACGATTTTTGAAGTATGAAGGCGGCATCTCTTCCCATTAATGTTTCTGACTGATTGCTAAGAATAGGTAGGCTTTTAACAGCAGCTTCTACTGTCTTTTGAAGCACTTCTTTATTTACTTCAGCTTGCTGTAGTACAAATGGTAAAACGCTAGTATCCTCTGTAATAAGCGCCTCCAAGAGGTGCAGAGCTTCAACGTTCCCGTGTTTTTTGTCCGTAGCTGAAAACTGAGCAGCTGCAATAATTCCTTGGCTCTTGGTAGTGAATTTATCAATATTCATCATTATAGGTTTTGGATTGCATAGAATTCACCAATTCTCATGCCTAGAGTTAAACTACTGACAACCTATCAGTTAGGTGTTTGCGAACCGGAAGATTTGTCTTAAGTATTGAGTCAATACTGACAAAATCGCACAAAAAAACACCCCCGCCACTTCAAAAGAAGAAGGCGAGGGTGAAAAAAATAGTTGCGTTGATTGATTATTCAACAATCAGTCTTTGTACGTCAGTTCCTAGAGGAGATAAAGTTTCTACTATGTACATACCTGATGCCCAACCACTAGTTTCAATAGGGTAGGTGTTGATACCTTCCTTACCGTGTACCGTTTGGGTCATCATCAATTGACCTTGGGTATTTCTTATAGTGATAGTCACGTCGGCTTCACTTTGGAATGAAATAGGTAATTGAGCATAGCCTGATGTTGGGTTCGGATGAATCTTTCCTACGCCAATGTAATGTTCAAGTTCTTCTTCTCCGATTACATATACACGGTCTTGACTATCGCTCTCGTAGAAACAGAAATCATCTATTGCCCATCCAGCCTTATTAATAGTCTCATCAGAAGCAAATCTGAATCGGAAGATAGCATTGCGTGCCGTATCTACGCTCAAATTAATTTTGGCAGGTATCCATCCACCACTTAATCCGCTCCAACCAGGGTTGTAAACATCTAGAGAGGTTACAAAGCTTGTATTAAACCAAGTAGCTCCATAAAGATTGGTACCAACAGTATGCCAGTTAATACCACCGTCAAATGTAATGTCTACTGTACCGCCGTCATGGTACAATTCTGTAGAGAACTGATGCATGAATTCGTAGGTATAAATTTGGCCTGAATCAATGGCAAATACCGGCGTAAACAAAGATGAAGAATCTCTCTTTTCATAGTTCGCATTTAGATCGGTGACCCATGCATTGGCTCCTGAATTTGTACTTACAAGAGGGGCATTGTTTGGTGTACCTTCTTCCCAAATAGAATTTCCATCTTTAACAAAAGTATTTAGCGTTAACCAAGGGTCTATTGTAGGATCGTCAAAATTATTACAGTAGGAACTGTCTACTGACATGTCTATTTTACCTAAAACCGTAATATCCTTGCAGATTAAATCGTCAGAGGTGTCATTATCTGGCTTGCTATCGGGTAAAGAAGTTCGAACACAAATATTATGAACTCCGCTGGTAGGGTTCACCCAAGGGGCGTTAAAGTCATACCAAGCGGTCTTGCGTGGAATCAGCGGTGGGTCAAAGACCACCTTTTCTGGTGTAGACCAGGTCACACCTCCGTCAACACTATATTCTGCCATACAACTATCCAAAACCTTTGCTCCCGTATTCTTAATGTTCACTGTGATGTGATTATTTTGATCCGGTACCGCTAAGTATTCTATGGTAGTTAGATTAATGGGTGCTGCACTGTTTTGAGGGGGCACATAGACTTCTACTTTATCAATGTTCCATCCGTCCTTATTACCGCCTACGGTTAGTAAACGAGCCCTTAAGACCAATGGAGCTGCAGAGAAATTATAGGCATATAATGGCCAAATACTTGTCTGCTGACCAATGGTCCCTATCCAAGCATCCGCCACCACGGAAGTCCCCGTATTATACCAATTGGTACTAATAATTCCTTGTGGATCCCATAGACCTAGTGTAGTCCATTGTCCACCAGCTTGGGTTTCTAAAAGCGCAACGTCTCCGGCTCCTAAATCAATGTCGTGGGTGATGCGTAATTCTGCACCGGCTATAGTGTCAAAGCCAATGAATCTTGGGAAATATAGGTATTCTTCAAGTCCTCCTTGGGCTACTATATTGACGCCAGATGCGTAGCCGTTATTTCCTCCAAGGGCTGTTATGGAGCCGGTTTTGAATATGTTTAGGTCACCAGAAGCGAAGAATCCGCTCGTATCTCCGACGGAACAATTTTCAAAATCTTCAATAAAACCACCCTGAATGTATTGTTCTGGCCAGCCTGTTGAAGATGTATATGCGCTATCGTTCCAAGAATTACTATCGCCAGTTTTCGTAGTCCACGCAGATACTTCAAAAGAACCCTTAGGCCATGCCACAGTGTTGGTTGCATCAATTGCAACGTCTTCTGAACCTGGTGCAATAGAACCGGTATGGGTAAAACTGTAGGTTGTGCTTACCCCTGCATTTGGTCCACAAGTTGGAGTGACAGTGTAACTAATAGGAATATTGTTTTGAGTTTGTACACCAAAGTTTCTCAAATTGATATTCAATCGCTTGGCCGCAGGTCCACCTGTCATATTGATTCGCGCACCTGGAGTATTTATTCTATCTACACCAACATCAATATTGGCTTTATCAAAAATTGCAATGTCATCAAACGCAATGTCCGCAGCAATACCTAATCCGGATTTCTGAGCAATGAATCTGATTTTGATGATATTGCCAGCTTGGGCACTTAGATCCAACTCATAGTGGCTCCATGGATCTTTTTCATCTGCAAGAGTAACGGCGTAAGGTGACATTGGATTTGACCAGAAATTCTCGCCAGCTTGTACCCATTGCACTCTAATTGCACCTATGTCTGCGCCACACATGTGATGTCGAAACTGTAATACAGGTTGTGTCATACCTGATAAATCAAGACATCTAGAAAGAAGTGTTGCACTCGTTGGTGAGATACCATAATCGCCTTCTGCAACTAAATAGTTTCCTTTTTTACTGTAATCAGAAATGGGCCCTGTACCTACGGTTGGCGTATAGCTTGTCCCCACCATAAATGCGTAATTTCCACTGTTACTTGCTGGCGTCGCGGTGAAAACAGTATTTGGGAAGGTACCGGCATTAAACGGCGTATTGTTACCTGGTACAGTAGACGCATCATCAAAATCTAACACATAAGGGAAGTTCGAATACGGTTCTTCATGCACAACACGAATTGGTCCAACGGTATCATTGGAGAAAAGACTATCACCAGGTAAGTGGGTGTACACCGTAATGTCGTAGGTACCGTAACTGCTTAAGTCTGGACCTACAGCAAACGTGTAGAAGGTAGAATCTCCAGTTTCTAGGGTTTTGTTCGTAATGTATTCTGTATGAGTTACGGTGGAGGTAGCCCCTGATAAATCCGTATAGTCGTAAGACCAAGAAACCGGTATGGTATCTATAGTCGCACAGCCGTTATTCTGCACCCATAAATCTAAAAGTTCATTATTACTATAAGAACAATAGCCGTTTTCAGGGTTGAACACTTCACGAAGCGCCACTTCATAAATAGTAGGTTCGTATATATTTATGTTGTCTATAGCAATATCACCTCTTGCTCCAGAACCTCTAATTCCAGTGAATCTTAATCTAGCGTAATCACCTATATATTCCGTGAGGTCAATTGAATATTTCTGCCAAGGGTCGGTAGTTTTAGTTTGTTGTTGTCCAACTATATCTTCCAGTAAGGTCCAGTTGCTCGTATTCTTTCCTGTATCTATACTAATTCGAAGCTTATTAATTTCTGAGCCATACATGTGATACTCAAATTCAAGCAAAGCACAAGTCAGATTACTTAAGTCAACACAAGGTGGCCTCATGTGTGTGATATTGTTGTTGTTTCCTTGACTCGCTTCGGTAAAAATGTATTTACCTAAAATATTAGAAGACGCGTCACCATCAGGTCCAGTTTGAGGAGTAGATGTTTGCCCGATTCTAATAGACCATGCATAGCCAATCGTATTTTGCGTAGGGATTACGTTGAAATTCTTACCTACAGTAGGATTCTGTGATGGCCAACTTCCTCTGTGTGCAGTTCCTGAAAGACCGGCACCAGAACCAGCTACCCAATAAACAGGATCTTCAAAATCTTCTGTAAATGGAAGGGTGGAAGAGAAGGGGAATGTAGAAGGGGTTGTTGCACCACAAATCGCTGGTAGCGCAGGCTCACGCCAAAATTTATTGGTTGTATTTGTTGCAGACTCAAGCGGACTACGAATAACATTGGGACAGGCACAGTCGAATATTCGAACATACCATTCTATGGTGTCATTCACACTAATTCCGTTAAACGTATAAGCGAAATTCGCTGCAAGTGGACAAGCGTTTGTATTGCTCGGAGTCATTAATGAGTCACGCCAATTCGTCCAAGAACCGGCTGACCAATCGTATCTTCTAAAGTAAATTTTTGAGCTGTCTACCCCAACATTGTCCTCGCCTTTAAACCTTACGTCCTGAGTGGGCATGTATCTAGCCCCAATAGGTTGAGCGGGTTGACTTACATTTACCCAATCAATAACCGGTGGTTCCAATTCACAGGGTGCAGCTTCTACCATTATGTTGTCAACAAACCAGCCTGCAAGTGCGTTTGGCGAAGGGGTTCCCGTTTTGTTCGTCATTACAAAGCGAATCTTACACTGCGCAAATCCGTCTTGATTGTTAACGGGGTCAAAAGCACCTAAGTAGGAGCCTAAATCAAAAGTTTCCCTTGCCCACCACGCGGCAGTTGGAGTGGTTCCTGAATTGTTATTGCCAATAGTTGGTCCCTCCCAATAAGGAGATAGAAGGGCAGAAGGGTAAGACAGTTCGTTAAACCATCCTTGACCCGCAAATTGTGGAGACTCTCCTTTGTATTCGGAACCAGTCAAGTTCACCCATGTAGCTCCATTATCCCTAGACATCTGTATGTAGGCCTTTTGTATAAAGCGTATTTTACAGATATGGTCAAAAGTGAACCTTACATTCGTATAGGTAACCGTACTGAAAGCATCGGTTTCAAAAATGATGGAATCTGATGCGTAAATCTGAGTATGGAATGAGCTTGATCCCGTGGTGCTTAGGAATGACGTATCATTCCACGTTCTAATCGCATTTAAGGAATCTGTATTGTAATTGGCGGCGATTGAGTCTGCACCTAAAGCGCCGTCAAAATTTTCTGTAAAAACTGTGTCAATTGGTGGGGCAAATTGACCGAATGCTGTAGTTGCAGAGACAACAAAAAGGAGGGTAGCTACTAAGCTTTTCTTCATTGCTAAACGCTTTTGTGTTAACCTTTTTCAGGTACTTACAAATATATAAAAATGACAATGCGCCCGACTTAGCTAGAGCTAAAAGTGTGTAAGGAATGAGGGAAAGTGGTTCTTGACTATTCAGCCTAATTATTTGACATTGAAATAGAAGATGCGTTGGTCCTCTAGGTAAAGTTCTAAAAGGTCTTCTTTAAACACTTGACCTACGCCGGCAGGGGTACCTGTAAAAATCAAATCCCCTGTTTTCAGTGTGAAGTATTTACTTACGTGCGCAATCAATTCATCTACAGGAAATAACATGTTTTTCGTATTGCCCGATTGTACTGTTTTACCATTGATATCCAAGTGGAATTGGATGTTTGTAATAGGTTGATTCAACTCCTTAATTTTGAAAAATCTACTTACGGCTGCCGAACCATCAAAGGCTTTAGCTTTTTCCCAGGGCAACCCCTTTTTCTTACAGTCAGCCTGTACGTCGCGTGCAGTAAAATCTATCCCCAATCCAACTTCATCATAATATTTATGAGCAAAACGCGGTTCGATATGCTTTCCTAGTCGGTTTATTTTGACTACCAATTCTATTTCGTGATGAATTTCCTTGCTGTGTTCTGGAATAAAAAATGGGTGCTTCTTTAAAAGAATAGCCGTATCCGGTTTCAGAAACACCACCGGTTCTTCTGGAATCGGATTATTTAATTCAGCCGCATGCTTCGCATAATTGCGACCAATACAGATGATTTTCATATTTATCCTTTGTTAAATTCTCTTAATCGAATGGCGGTTAATACCTTTTTGGTGTACAAAGGGAAATCAGCGTTTTGTATCCAACTGTAATATCCGGGATTTTCGCTTAGTACCGCTTTTACTGTCCTTCCTCTATACTTTCCAAAGGTAAAAACCTCTTCCTCACTTTCATTAAAGGCTATGAAACCAGCAAAGTCAGCAACTTTCTGTCTATTAGAAAAATCGGCCAAAAAGTTCATGTCATTTTCCAATTCGTCGTATCGCTGTATCTGCGCTTTTAATATTTCATAGGTAGCTAAGACATCTGCTTCTGCACTATGTGCATTTTCTAGATTTTGATTACAATAAAATTTGAACGCCGCACTCAAAGTTCTTTGTTCCATTCTGTGAAAGATATTCTGAACGTCCACGGCTCTTCTATTGCTCATGTCAAAATCAATTCCAGCACGCAGAAACTCTTCTGCTAAAAGAGGAATGTCAAACTTGTTACTGTTGAATCCAGCTAAATCGCTGTCGCTTATCAATTGATGAATCTCAGGTGCGATTTCCTGAAATGTAGGTTCGTTGGCAATGTCATGATCGTAGATTCCATGAACCAAGGAAGAACCGGTTGGGATTGGAATGGTAGGGTTTACTCTCCAAGTATATGTATCCTCTTCTCCCGATGGATTTACCTTGTGGATACAGATTTCAACGATTCTATCGTTGGTGACGTTCACACCAGTGGTTTCTAGGTCAAAAATGCAAATAGGACGAACAAGATTGAGTTGCATGAAAAAAATATAAGGTTAAAAAAACCGCCCGAAGGCGGTTCTAAAATACGGTTTAATGTGCTGAACTTAAATTTCTCTATTCAAATCCCAAGATTCAAGATAATCAGCTACGCGTTTAACAAACTTTCCGCCTAAAGCTCCATCTACCACCCTGTGGTCGTAGCTATGGCTTAAGAACATTTTGTGCCTAACCGCAATTAAATCTCCTTCCGGAGTTTCCACAACAGCGGGTTTTTTTACAATGGCTCCAGCAGCCATAATGGCCACTTGAGGCTGATTAATGATAGGCGTTCCTAGTAGATTCCCAAATGTACCTACATTGGTTAAGGTGTACGTGCCACCGGATATTTCATCGGGCTTTAAGGCATTATTACGTGCTCTGCCCGCTAAATCGTTCACCGCTTTAGTTAGTCCTAATAAACTCAACTGATCTGCATTTTTTACTACCGGTACAATTAAATTTCCTGAAGGAAGTGCCGCAGCCATACCTAAGTTAATGGCACTGTGTTTTATAATATTGGAACCGTCTACGCTCACGTTTATCATAGGGAAGTCCTGAATGGCTTTTACTATGGCTTCCATGATGATTGGAGTAAAGGTTATTTTTTCGCCATGTTTATCAAAAAAGCTGTTCTTCACCTTGTTTCTCCATAAAACCACCTTTGTCATATCTGCCTCAACAAAGGACGTTACATGCGGAGAGGTTTTCACAGAATTCACCATGTGATCTGCAATGAGCTTTCTCATGCGGTCCATTTCAATTATTTCATCTCCAGCGGAAGGAGTAATGCTTGGCGCAGTAGTTGCTTTTTGTGGTGCAGGAGCGGGCGTAGATACCGGGGCCGAAGGTGTTGCTTCTACTTTTGATGACGCCGCGGCAACACGACCTCCTTCAAGGTAGGTTAAAACATCTTTTTTAGTAACGCGACCGTCCTTGCCCGAACCGGGAATTCCGTCCAATTCCGTTTGATTTATCCCTTCCTCTTTGGCCATGCTACGCACTAACGGCGAATAAAATCTGCCATTGGACGTTTTAGAAATAGGTTCATGAATTGCGGGCGGCGCAACAGTTTCTGCAGCCGCTGTAACTTGAGTTTCAATTTTTGCAGCAACCTCCTCAACGGGTGTAGATACTACTTCATTACTTGAAGTAGATGCATCGGCACCTTCTGTTTCAATAATGGCTATAGCCTCACCAACTTGGGCCACATCATTAACATTACTTATGATTTTGATGAGCTTTCCGCTAACAGGTGAAGGAACTTCGCTGTCTACTTTGTCAGTAGCAACTTCAACAACACTTTCCTCAGCTTCAATGAAGTCACCTTCATTTTTAAGCCACGTGGTAATGGTAGCTTCAGCAACGGATTCACCCATTTTGGGTAGGATTAATTCTAATTGAGCCATTGATATTTCGGTTTATCGACCTCGAATTTACGGCAAAAAACTGTGGTAATTTAAACAGTTTAGTATTTGCTTAATTGCCATAAGCGCAATAGATCGGTGTGGATTTGAGCCTCTTTTGCATAATCCTCAATGAAGGCTTTAGCATTTTGAGGAAAGTCTAATTCCTTTGGCAATTCTCTGCAAATGTCAAAAATCGGTTCAGGTATTTCGGGTAGTGAAAACTTTTCGCCTAAAGCGGATGTGTATCCAATTAAAGACCTTTTTCCGATTAAGATATTACCCGCGTTTTGAATCCATGCCTTCCAGCCATTTAAACGCCCAAAGATTAAAGCGGTAAGAAGGGAAACGGGCACATTGAGTATAAAAAAGGTTAGGACTATCTCATATATTCGTCGCTGCCTTAAATAATTTGGGTCACTTATAAAGTATTGTTTCTTGTAGGTGCTCCCCTGACTTAAGCTGCTGTCGGAACCAATTATAAACCCCTGATGAGGCAATAATGACTTGATTGATGTATGGGATCCGAGTTGTACGGTCAATTCTATGAATTTATCATAACTGATTGAATCGTTGTCAATAATGAGCTCATTTATGCGGTGTAATTGAATAAGGGCGCCTAGCGTTTCTATATCATTTTGTTCAAGTGGATTCTGTTTCCAAGTAAAAGCAGGATATACATTACTCTCTTTTAAGATGGTCTGCAGCGATTCAAAATTGGAATCTTTCCCGTAGAAAATAATACGAGGTTGTTGTTGTTGTTCTTGGAAGAGTCTTTGACCAGTAAGTAGAGAAATCAGGGCTCTATAGGACAGTAAAACTGCTGTTCCAATTAAAGCACCTAGCATGAGTAGCGCTCTTGAAAAACGAAGTTCCTCTGGAAGAAGCCCATATGCAAAGCCAATCAACAGCGTGGTAAAAAACATGGAGCGAATCAGGTGCTTGGGCTGAGTTCCTTTGAAATAGGCTCCGCCTACCCAAAGCCCAAAAATCCATAAAAAGACATACGATCCTTGGATTTGAAAGGTGTACAAGTCAGGATAGGAACCGCCATTGATAAATCTGTGGTTGAATTCCCAATAGACTTTAATATTGTTTAAAACTGTAAAAAGCAAGGCGCCGTCCAATGCAGGAGCAAAGGCGCTTCTTGCAATCCGAGCCACAACGGCTAGTGATGCTCTTAGGTATATCCCAAAATAAATAAGGAGTTTGTAGGCCCATGCTGCGCTGCCACTGAATTGCTTTTGAGAAAACAATACCATGGCTTTGTAGAACATACGAACATAGTTTAAACTGCCGCGCTTAGTGCTTTCTCCTTTGTAGTGAATAATTCTGCTTTCACTGAAGTAAATATTTTTCTTACCTGTTTTTTGAAGTTCATAGCTCAGATCTATATCCTCACCATACATGAAATATCGCGTGTCAAAACCTTGCACTTGACGCAGTAGTTTCGTGGGCACCATCATGAAACACCCTACAAGGATATCCACTTCATGGTTTTCATTTTTATCAAGATGTCCCAAATGATAGCGCGCAAATAAGCGTGATTTGGGGAAGAGTGAACTCAGCCCTGTAATCTTCCACAAAGCCACCAAGGGCGTAGGAAGCGCTCGTTTGCTTTCGGGTAGAAATCTACCGCTACCGTCTATTCCTTGAATACCCAAGCCACCTACCTCTGGATGATCTCCTAAAAAGTTTAGACATTTTTCTATTGCATCAGATTGTAATACGGTATCAGGATTGAGGATGAGGGTATACTCACCTTTAGCGGTTTCAAATCCTATATTGTTTGCTTTACCAAATCCAATGTTTTCAGGGTTATTTATCCAATGAACCGAGGGAAACTGCTCACGAATGGATTTCTCACCAGAATCTGCACTATTGTTATCTACTACAATAACCTCAAAAGAGTAGGAGGTTTTGCTCTTGTAAATGCTATCAATGCATTGCGTCAGAAATTCTTTGACGTTGTAATTAACAATAACGATGCTCAGGTCTAGCATTATTGCGGTAGGCTTTGTTCGTATGGGATGCGATGTTGTATGCTTCGCCCTAGCGTGACTTCATCAGCAAACTCCAATTCATCACCAACGGCTATTCCACGAGCTATGGTAGTCAGAGCAGCGTTGAAATCTTTGATTTTGCGGTACAGGTAAAAGTTGGTGGTATCCCCTTCCATAGTCGTGTTTAACGCAAAAACTACTTCCTTTATTTCGCCAGATTGCATTTTTTCTAAAAGGGCATCAATAGTTAAATCACTTGGTCCAATGCCATCCATAGGTGAGATTAATCCGCCTAATACGTGATATACACCATTGTATCCTCCTGTGTTTTCAATGGCCATAACGTCCCTCACGTCCTCTACAATGCAGACTATGGATTTATCCCTTTTGGGACTAGCGCAAATACCGCAAATTTCGGTGTCCGAAATAGTGTGACATTCACCACAGAAAGTGGTGTTCTTCCGTAAATCCAATAATGCTGCGCTTAGATCCTCTGTTTGTATAGCGGGTCTACGCAATAAGTGCAAAGCAAGGCGTAATGCTGTCTTTTTACCAATACCCGGCAGTCTAGAGATTTCTTCAACTGCTAATTCTATTTTACGACTTGAAAAATTCATTGCGTCTCAAATGTAAGGGATTGCGCATATTTGTTGCATGAACAATGCACTCTTTTTAATTCTATTGCTCCTTTATGTATCTGTTTTGGCAGTTGTGGGATATTTCACATCACGTGGGGCATCTAATGCGACCTTCTTCAATGCAAATAAAAATGCCAATTGGCTTTTAGTAAGTTTTGGAATGATAGGAGCCTCACTATCTGGTGTAACTTTTATCAGTGTTCCTGGTTGGACTTCTTCATCCGGAATGACTTACATGGTGATGGTTGTGGGCTATTTTTTAGGCTATTTATTTATTGCTCGGGTTTTATTACCGGTCTACTATAGGAACAATGTAATTAGTATATATGAATTTTTAGGAATTCGCCTTGGAGTGTCCAGTTATAAAACGGGGTCCTTGTTTTTTCTTCTTTCAAGAATAGTAGGGGCTTCCGCTCGACTTTATATAGTAACCATGGTTGTGCAAGTTTTGATATGTGATAGCCTAGGAATTCCCTTTGTCCTTACTGCGGTATTAATATTAGTACTCATTGCTTTGTATAGTGCAACTGGCGGAATTGCGACCATTGTAATTACAGATACGCTTCAGACAGTTCTCATGTTATCTGCGGCGATTATGGCATTCCTCTTTGTTGGCAAAGAGGTAGTTACAGAAAATAATACCTTTTGGTCCACATTGAGGGGGCATTCGCAGTGGCACTTTATAGATTTAGACGGACCAAAGTCGTGGTGGCGTCAATTACTTGGGGGAGCTGCCATTGCCATTGCCATGACGGGCCTAGACCAAGATATGATGCAAAAAAATCTAACGGTTAGAACGTTGAAAAACGCCCAAAAAAACATGGTTTTATTAGGTTTGAGTTTACTAGTTGTAAATCTCTTGTTTTTATCGCTAGGTGTTTTTCTCAGTGAGTTTGCCACTGCCAATAATATCACTGCCTCCGGTGATACACTTTTTTCCTCAATAGCCATGCATCCGTCTTTCCCCGCCATGCTGCCCATTGTATTCTTTCTTGGTCTTCTTGCTGCTGCATTTTCTAGTGCAGATAGTGCATTAACCTCTTTGACCACTGCATTTTGTGTTGATTTTTTAGGGTTGAAAGGGAATAGCTCCATCAAGACAAGATCACGGGTTTACATTGGGTTTATGGGAGTTCTTTTGATTGTAATGCTCCTAATCTATAGTTTAAAATCAGAGACCATAATAGGTACTTTGTTTACAGCCGCAGGATATACCTATGGACCTTTGATAGGGTTGTTTAGTTTTGCCCTCATTTTTGGTCGCAAGCTAGACGGCTGGAAGGTATTAGTAGTTTGTTTGCTTGCTCCTATTATTTCCCATCAAATAAGCCTATGGGCACCCCGGTTGGGATACGCCATAGGCTTTGAATTACTTGTTTATAATGGTCTCTTAACGCTACTTGGATTATGGTTGATAAGTAGACGTCCTTAAATTTTGGTGATATTCTGACTGATTACTCCTGAACGACTCGTTACTTTCAGCGTGTATAGCCCTTGAGGAAGCGTGCTTAAATCAACGACAATGGTTTCCTCTAAATCTACGTAAGTAGAACGCTGTAGGCAAGTTCCAATCGCGGAATAAATTTCAACAGTCGCCTCTCCGCCTGGTTTCAGTGAAGAGATATTCAGTTGTCCTTCAGTCGGATTTGGATAGAATACCACTTGTGTCATTGCATTTTCATCAAGGTCTATATTGTTAAAGGTTGTTGTTGTGCTTTTTATACCACAGTCAGTGGTAACCGTCAACTTAACGGTGTATGATCCAGGTTGCGCATAGGTGTGTTGCGGGTTTTGTAAAGAACTAGTGTTTCCATCGCCAAATTCCCACAACCATGCATTTGGAGCTGGCACAGTTGCATCCTGAAAATTATAACTCAAATTTCCGGCTAAGCTCAAAGAGAATTGGGGTATAAGTTGCGGACCAGGTATAAGTATGGCTGAATCGGCAACAAAGGAAAAGGCATTGTAATACACGTATTCCAAATGATAGTCTGTAGGCACATTTAGCGTTGCTGTATGCGTTCCCATCCCGGCATAATTGGTCACCGTGGAAGAACCAGATCTATTCAATCCAAATTGTCCATCTACAGTCGAGTCTAGACTACTGAGTGAGAATAAGAAAGGCTCATCTTCACAGATTGTTGACGGTAAATTCAAGTTGGCAATGGAGGGATTTCCACCAAGATCAATGACACGAATGTTGTCAAGGTAAAGGTTGTTTCCATAGCCACAAATACCTACGAATTCGAATTGAACATCAGTGGAGGAAAGATTGGTTAGGTGGACCGTATCTGTTCTCCAATCAGAACTTCCACTAGGAACAAAGGTGGAAGTTGATGCAGCCACGGTTCCTAGATTTGCTCCCTCCTTTAGATAAAGTGTATCAAAGGTGTTTCCGCAGTCCCCACTTACAACGACGGCCAATTGATCAAAATAACTTCCGCTATATGGGGCATAGCTTACATCAAACATAAGCGTAGGGTCCGTGTATCCGCTGATATCAAATTTAGGACTTAGCAGCCCATCTGTTGTACCAGCTGCATTGTAATTAAAGTAGTCCATATACATAGCGCCCGATTTAACACCTGTTGGGCCATCCACATCCCCTCGTGACCAAGTTGTTCCATTATCCGCATTGGTAATGCTAAAATCTTGCAATGTGGTGCTGCTAAATGTTTCAATAATGGGAAGGACAGGAAGTGGGTTGATTACTATTTCATTCACCTTGGTTAAGGTATCGCTACCATAGCTGTTGGATGCAATGAGCGTTACGGTATAAGACCCTATTGAATTAAAAATAATTTCAGGATTTTGTGAGGAAGCAGACGTACCGTTGGTGAATGAGAATGTTGCTGGAGTTATTGTCCAATACCAATTCGATGGAGTTTTAGCGCTTTGATCTAAAAGTGTTACGGTCGAATTCAGACAAGGTAAAGATGGTGAGGCAGAAAAATCTGCAATCGGTGTACCTATGTTATCCACAATAGCTATGTTATCAATAGCTAAATCACTTTGATAACCGTCTCCAGTGATTCCAATAAATCTCAATAATACTGTATCTCCTGCAAATGCACTCAAGTTTATCGTTTCTACCTGCCAATTGTTTCCTTTGTCCCCGCTTTCATTCAATAGCATGGTCCAAGTTGTTCCGTTGAAGATTTCCACGGTGAGAGAACCCATATCTCCACCTAACATGTGATAGGCAAATTCCAATTCCGGCGCAAATGCATTACTCAAATCAATACATGGACTATAAAGAACTGCTTCTTCGAAATTACAGCCTCCAGAAGCTTCTAGATATAAGTACTTGCCACTATTGCCAAAGCCAGAAGATGGCCCTGTGCCGTTGGAAGCTGTTCCTCCATTGTGTGTTCTCCAATCGATTCCGTCTTCCGAGCCGTTAATTAAATTGGTCCAATCTCCGCTGAGATTACATACTGTAGCCCCACAATTTAAACTAGTTGCACAGTTTGAAAAGGAATTAAAGTCTTGAAGGAAAGGCAAGGAATACAATGCAGAATTCAAATAGGTAATGGTTTGTACAACTGTATCATTTTGTCCATTCATATCACCACTTAATTCTGTCCAAGCTTGAATGGAACCATTCGTAGTTCCTGACCACGATATTGGGTCAGAGAAGACAAAAATTGTATCTGCATAAGACGCAACGGTCCCGAAAATGGTGTCTCTTGTAATTACACCTTGATATTTATAAGCTACAGGAAGCGTATCCAAAGCAGATGTTGAGGGATTGCGCACTTGAACAGAAACTTCAATTAGGTTGCTTTGACAGCTGCTCACGAATTGAGGGTTCATCACTTCCTTTAATTGTAAATCTCGCGGAAGTGGGCAATTTTGTGTGCCGCTCGGTAAACTAATGGCATAAGCTCTTTTGCCTTGTGAGCCATTTACATTCGCAGAAGCGCTAATCCATGTATCCGAAGTCACAACGTAGGGAATAATCATGCTGTTATTAACGTCCGTAAATACGGAATCCATGAATTTATTTCCAAGTATGTAGGCCGTGTAATCTGTGGCTGTGGTTACCGGATTAATGGTGATTTTTAGACTGTCAGGGCAAACCCAATCTACAACTAAACCCGTGGGTTGTGGAACGATAGTCATAGGACCTGCGACTGAGGTGTCATTACCTTTAATTAAGCGTAAATAAGCGGCATCCGTTGCAATGTTGGGTACAGTCCAATTTGCCATGCCTTGACCAGTAATTGGTGATAGACTTAGCGTATTCCAAGTAGTACCGCCGTTAGGGCTAAATTCCCAAGTTAGACCATTTACCGCCCCGTCCCAACGTACGACCGTTGCTCCTGGAACCAAAGCTTCATTGGTATGTGGGTAAGTCAGCACAGCCTCTTCCATTTCTATATAATACACGACATAAAAGGTCTGAGGACCTTGGGGAACATTTGTCGCCGCAACATTCAATTGGTAATCGCCGGCGCTAGGATTAAGGATAGTAACTTGCTCAGCATTATTCAAGGAGTCTGTTCCTCGAACTGCCAAATCATTTAGCGTGGTATTGTTTGGGGCGGGGTTGAGCACCCAAGGTTGATACGTTGTAGAATTTGATATATCAGTTACCGTAAAATCAAGGTTGTTCACCAAAGCTTCGGAAGCAGAAGTGGAGCCTTCTGGGTCTGTCCAATATAACATGGCTCTTAGCTCTTTTGCACCGGGAGGGACCCCAATAGTATAATTGTATGAACCGCCCAATGCTGCATTGCCTGAGAACCAAGCTGTATCTTGTATGGAACTAATTGCTCGACGAGCGTTTACTCTTCCATATCCGAAAATAAAATCAGGTCCGTCGTTTCCTAAATCTTCTGCAGTGTTCATTGCAATAGCCTTCAATAAACCTCCAGTTGCAGTATATCCTTGATGTTGGTCAAATGCTCCATGTAACACTGTGAAAAAGCCAGCTACACCTGGTGCAGCCATGGATGTTCCCGTTTTATTTCCGTAGGTATGACCATCTATTGTGGAATATACATTTGTACCAACTGCTGCTAAATCGGGTTTAATTCTACCATCTGCTGCTGGACCTCTTGAAGAAGAAGGTGCAATGGCATCTAAATAAGTGATGTTGGCAGTTGCAACAACATTTTTTCCTTGTTTGTGACCGCCAGTTACGTTGCCCCATTGTGAACCTGCACCATACCCACAATTAGAGCCGTTGTTATTTCCTGCACTGAATACGTGCATTAACGCATTATTGTCTCTAATATCTTTATCCATTTGTTGCGCGTACAAGGTGTACCCCGCATTACAACCGTTGGAATAGGAACTGTTTGTTACACGAATCCCGTATAAGTTATAGTCATTATCTATGTTACTAAGGTTTTGAGGGTAATCGTAATAGATCATTGAAGCACCCGTGGCCGACCCTGCACCGTCAGGGTCAATATTACCAGCTGCAAAGACGGTACCTGCAACATGATCTCCGTGGTCTCCAATTGAGTTACCGGCCAAAGAAGTTAGACGTCCTTTGTAATCGTCGTGTGGACCTATATCTCCGTCATCACCTACCGCAACAACTACATTCTCCCCAGTATAATCTCCATATTGCTGCATATAGGCTACTCTTGACGACGAACGACTGTTAAAGTTTTCTATTGAACCCGGTTCTTCAATGGCTTGAATAAAGATCACATTAGGTTGTTTCGCTAACTTTTCAAGATCGCTTAGTTTCAGTGTAGTGCTATACCAGCCATCAATAAGCGGCTTCACCTGCTTCGCAAAGCTTGGTAAGTTTGTAAATTCCTTTGTTGTTGAAAATTGAACGGCTATTTCACCGCTGTTGAGAATTGCCCAAGAAGGGATATCACCTATGCTTAACGGGCCGTCTAACTTCATTCTAGGTGTCCATGCCGTGAATGATTCAACCCCTGCATTTTGTAAATCTCTAGCTTCAATTCCAATCGGCAATCGAACTTCAAAAGCATTTTCTGGTAAATAATGGTAGAGTTCTATTCCTAAATCAGCCAATGCTTTTTTATCTTCGACGCTTACCGCGTGATTCCAAATAGCTACACCATAGGTTGGAGCATTTGATTGTATTTGAAGGAAAGAACCTTCCTTCACTTCATAAGTACCCGACTTTAATTTTAACTTAAGCTGGGCATTGGCGGTAAAAGAAAAAGCGGTGATTAAAATGAGTAAAAATCTCTTCATATGATTCCAAATTGGTGCACTAATATAACGCACAAAACTTCCTTTGTTCGTCTCTCATTTTTAATCCTTCTTGTAGGTATTGGAAATCAATCATTTGCACAATATCAGTCCATAAACAAGAGTGAGGCTATGAGTGAAATGCAGCGGTTTTCCTCTGGAAAAAGGGTACTTTACATAGCGGCACACCCGGACGACGAAAACACAAGATTGATCGCATGGTTTTCCAATGCACTTAATGCTGAGACCACCTATTTATCATTGACAAAAGGATCTGGTGGGCAAAATTTAATTGGAGATGAATTAGGAACGGACTTAGGTGTTATTCGAGAGCAAGAACTCAGGGCCGCGCGTCGTATTGACGGCGGTTATCAGCGTTTTACGGATGCCTTGGATTTTGGTTATTCCAAAAGCGTTCAAGAAGTGTGGACCAAATGGGATCATGATGACTTGCAGCTACAAACAGTGCGAACGATTCGAGAGTTAAAGCCAGATTTCATAATTACTAGGTTCCCTCCAGATGAACGAGCAGGACATGGTCATCACACGGCTTCTGCAGAATTAGCAATTGAAAGTGCAGCTTTGGCTGCAGACTCAAGTTTTGATAATGAAACTCACCCTTGGACTGTCCAAGGCGTGTGGTGGAATACATCTATTTGGTGGGATAAAACCTTAAAAGATGATCCTGAGGCAATTCACCTTGATTTGAGCGGCTTTGATCCTTTGTTAGGTGATACTTACGGAGCTATTGGGGATGCGGCCCGTTCAATGCACAAATGTCAAGGTTTTGGTGTCGCCATAAATAGGGGCCCAAGAGATGAATATTTCAAAAAGCTATGGGGTTTAGGAGATTTAGAATCTTTTTTAGATACAGAGTCTGAAAGTGCTGAATTATCATCTGTATTGGCAAATGAAGCAGCGTTTGCTTTAGAAATTGGAGATAGAGCCCAAGCGATTTCCAAATGGGCTGATTTGGGAAGTATTTTAATTAGTGAAACAGCACCTACGTCAGATAAATACCAAAGGTGGCAGAAGGTTATGCTTCATCTATTAGAGGTCTATGCTGAGGTATACGTGGAAACCAATCCAATTCAGGAAAGTTTTTCTCATCCAGCCACGCTCAAGATACAGTCTTTGAATCCGACTACTATTGTTCAAGTAGCTTCAGTGTCAACACCCACGAAAAACGCTTTGCCATCCACCATGGCTTTTAACCCTCCTCAAGTTGTAACTAATGAAGGCTTCACTCAACAGTTGGATTTACCATTGGATTCAGAGATTGCGATGCGTACAGTAAGGGTTAGACTTGAGTCTTATGAATCAATTATCATGCTCCATCTTAAACCAATCGCAAAGTTGGTGGACAGGGCCGTAGGGGAATACCGCGAGGTCATTGCGGTGGAGCCGGCCATTCACGCAAAATTTGACCAAACCGTCTATTGGAATACTGGCAAGAAAGGGTCCATTGGATATAGTATTTATTCCAAGGATGGAGGAGAGTTTGAATGGTATTTGAGCGCTAAACGAGGTTTCGCGGAAGTAGGTTTTGAATTCAAGGAGAATAAAGTTCTACAGTCTGGTTGGAATCACTTTACAGCTGTAATCCCTACGAAAATGAGAGAGGGCAAGTATTTCTTATTTCTAGCAAAAGAACCGAGGGACTTAAGGAAATTTTCCCCTTTTTCAATGGTAAGTCAGAAACACACGATTAGTTACCCACATATCGGAACGCATTATAGATTTTTTCCAGCAGATGCTACTTTAACCGTATTGGATTTAAATAAGAAACGGATCAAAGTAGGCTACATTGAAGGTGCTGGTGATATCATGGATGAAACTTTGGAGAATTTAGGGTATGAGGTACTACGAATCACCGAAGACACTCCGGATTTATGGAACGAAGTAGATGCAGTACTTGTGGGGATTCGCGCCTTCAATACCGAGAAATGGCTCATGAATAGTGGGGATAGAATCAAGACCTTCGTTGAAGGAGGTGGCAACTTTGTTGTTACCTACACGACTGCGGGAAGAAGTGGTATTGAACTGCCTACGCCGCTGCCAATAGTTATTGGAAGAGACCGTGTGACAGAAGAGGATGCGCAAATTACCATGATGAATCACTTAGTTCTTCAAAAGCCCAACAAAATACTACCTTCCGATTTTGATTTTTGGGTGCAGGAACGTGGATTGTATTTTCCGAAATCTTACGAAGGGTTCACTGAAGTACTCACGATTACGGAAAGTACAGGTACGAACTATTCTAACAGCACCGTTGTTGGTCATTTTGGAAAAGGTTCCGTAATTTACACGGGATTATCTTTTTTCAGAGAGTTACCTGCGGGAGTTCCAGGTGCCATGAAATTATTACAAAACATACTCCATTATGACAATTAAAACATCTCAAACATTGAATTGGAAGAAGTACTACGTGGGTGTAATCGCACTATTGGTAGTAGAAATTGTTTTGTTTTACTTCATCACGCGCGACTTCGTTTAAATGCATCCAATAGATTGGTTAGTTCTGGGCTTGACTCTTGCCTTAATTGTTGGGTTTGGAGTTTATAAAACCAGAAAAAGTGCTACTGCAAGTGAATTATTAAGTGGTTCAAAAAAGGTAAGTCCCTGGACCATTGGCTTGGGAATAATGGCAACCCAAGCATCTGCCATTACATTTTTATCTACACCTGGGCAGGCTTTTGCTAACGATATGGGTTTCATTCAATTCTACTTTGGAATGCCCCTAGCTGTGGTTATTGTCAGTGCATTTTTTGTTCCTGCCTACCGAAAAATGCGGGCAATTACAGCATATCAATTCCTTGAGAAACGATTTGACAGGAAGACTAGATTATTTACTGCCGCCTTGTTTCTTACCTCAAGAGGTTTAAGTGCAGGAATAACCATTTTTGCCCCTGCGATTGTCCTTTCTGCAGCTATCAATGTTCCGTTAAATAGTATGATCATTATTATTGGTTTAATCGTAGTTATTTACACGGTAAGTGGTGGTTCAGCTGCCGTTGCGGTTACTCAGAAATGGCAGATGACAGTGATTTTGGTAGGTATGGCAATTGCCACAACCATTCTCATTCAACTTATTCCTGTAAGTATGTACGATGCCTATCAAATTGCCGGTAATATGGGTAAGCTAAATATTGTGAGCACTTCATTTGATCCAGGTACACGATATACCATTTGGTCTGGCTTAGCAGGCGGCCTATTTCTTTCATTGAGTTATTTGGGAACAGATCAGAGTCAAGTCCAGCGATATTTGGGGGCTGAGGATGAAAGAAGTTCCAAGTTTGGATTACTGTTTAACGCAACATTTAAGGTGCCCATGCAATTTGCAATTCTCTCTATTGGAGTTTTCTTATTTGTGTTTTACCAATTTGTTAAACCTCCCATATTCTTCAACCAAAGCGAAATAGAGCGTGCGCCTCTTGAAATTCAAAACCAATTAAAATCTATTGAATTTGAACATGCATTAGTTTGGGATAATAAAAGGGAAGCATTAATTCACGCAGATTGGAAAAGTGCTCATAGATTCAACGACCAGCAAGAAGCGTTGAGAGCAGATTACATGGATTTGCTTGATGGCAATTTGAAGAACTTCCAAAATAAAGACACGGATTATGTCTTTATCACTTTCATTTTGAACAATCTGCCTAACGGTCTAATAGGATTGCTACTTGCAGTAATTATTTGCGCCGCCATGTCCTCAACAGCTGGTGAAGTTTCTGCTTTGGCTACCACAACTTACGTGGATTACTATAGCGTATTCTTTGGTCATAGAAATCACGACGAGAAAAGAACCATACGCTCCTTAGTGTTATTATGGGGAATTGCTGCCATTTTTGTTGCTCTAGCGGCCCCGTTATATGAAAACTTGATTCAGTTGGTGAATGTCCTAGGCAGCCTTTTTTATGGTACCATACTCGGTATATTTTTAGTGGGTTTATTCTTAAAGAACATAGGGGGCAATCAAGTATTTATTGGCGGTGTTATTGCGCAAACCATCATTTTTATATGCCACTATCTCAATTCACAAGAGGTTATATCTATTGGTTTTTTATGGTATAATGTGATTGCTACATTCATTGTAATAACAATTTCTATTTCACTGAATACGATCACAAATAAGGGTAAATAATCAATCAGAGGCTATACATTAAGCGCGCTGCATAGGTCTGACTATGCGGTCTTAATTGAATTGTAGAAAAAAAGTATTCATGCGTTCAAATCAAGACTAATAAAATCGTTGATTATCATATTTTTACACCGAACAAATTATGCCTTCAGCGTTGATTAAGTCTTTTCAATATTTCACCCAAGTCATTATTCTTTTTGGAATAACTCTGTTGGTCTCTTGTTCAAGTGAGGTGAATCCAACAGCCCCGCCTAAAGCTGTGGATATGGCATCTTTAGTAGTTCCGGAAGATTTTAATTTCGAGATGTATGGTGAAGTCGAGTTACAGTTCATTGGTAACACAAGTGCATTTGAGGTTCGCAAGATTCAAGTAAAAAGGGTGAATCATGATGCACCAATTTATACATCACTCGACGGTACTTTGACAAGTCATAACTTCATAACTAGGCTGAGCGATAGTGAGGCCGAAGTTTCGGTATTTCTGAGTAATGGAAGAATTAGTCATTTTATTCTACCTATCAATAATAGGAGAATATCTGTTGACTTAAACTCTGCTTTTATTTTGGATAACGTGAATTCAAATGCGAAAACTGCATGTACGGATTCCCTGGCCAATGATAATGCTGGTGGCGCAGCCAATAGTTTTGGCTATGGAACAAAGATTCAGTCGGTTACATACAATGGGTCTAGTTACGACATTACCATTCAAGTAGCACATAATGGATGTGGTGGCCCTAATTGTAAAGCCTTAAGTCACTTTGCTATTGAGGCAAATTCAGGTAACTTAGTTGGAACACCAGTATTCACTCCAGCTACAGGGATGACGGGAAATCTAGCCTACAGTCTACCACAATATGCGTTCGATGGTTTTAAGATTGACAATACGAGTGGAATAGGCGGAGGTACGGCGAATACATTTCAAGTGACTTATTCTTTAAGCTCATTACAAAATCAACGATTTGTTGCGAAGGCCGGAAACAACTTTGACCGTATAGCAGCCTTTACGATAGCAGATTTTACTTGTGTAATGAATAACAGCGCTCCTCCTGCTGTGGATTCAGATGGCGATGGTGTTTTAGACGGTATAGATGAATTTCCAAATAATCCATCCTTATCTCATGCAGTATCTACGGATACGGCAACTTTTGTTGCTGAGGACAACTGGCCGTGGGAAGGTGATTATGATTTTAATGATGTTGTTATGCCTTACATCATAAAGACATTTTATAATTCAGACAATGAGCTAGTCAAATCGCGTTTGATTTATCTTTTTAAAGCTCGGGGTGCATCGTTCGCAAATGGAATAGGCTTTTCGTATTTAACGGATCCATCTAATGTTTCTGTTGTGGGATACCACCAATCGGAATCATATCACAGCTCAGTGGATGGTGTTGAAAGCGGCTCATCTAACGAGACAAGTATTATTTTTGAAGATTTAATTAGTAATGATCTTTCTGAATGGAATACGTTTAGAAATATGCCGACAACACAAGATTCTTGGGATAGTGTAGACGTCAATTTTACTACCCCTGTGAATTCATCTGTTGCGGCTTCCTTCAATATATTTCTTGTCAAGGATAAAACGCGGGGTATGGAGATTCACCTCCCTAATGAGCTACCCACATTTTTGGCAGATCAGAATCTAATAGGGTCTGGGCTAGATGCTGGTAATCCAGGAGAAGGAACATATTATAAACAAATCAACGGAAAGCCTTGGGCATTAAAGATTCCAGGTAGTTTTAAATATCCTTACGAGCAAACTGAAATTACGCTCGCCTACCTAAATTTTCTGAGTTGGGCTCAAAGTGGCGGCATTGAGAATGTGGAATGGTACAACAATGATGTACCTGATAATATAGACAGCTATCACATCTATACAGAGCAATAAGCTACTGATTGGCTTTCATTCTTTCTATCATTTCGAAAACTGCGGGACAATGCATGACGTTGGTTTCTGTTAAACCTAAAATTGATTTCATGTTAGGGTGATTCGTGTGTGGGTATTGTCTGCACGCCTTAGGAGCATATTCGTAAATGGTACATTTGTTAGTGTCTAATGCTAAAAATGGACACGGTAAGCTTTTCATTACCCAGTCTCCATCCTCATCCACGCGTAAATATTTTTCTTCAAAAACGGCAGTTTTTATTCCTTGTTTTTTTGCAATACGTTGAATATCCTGCTTAGTAAGGAGGGGGCCTGTGGCTCGGCAGCAACGTGCACATTGTAAGCAGTCCGTTTCGGCAAATACCTCCTCGTGCATCGTATGGAATTGATCGTTCAAACGTTTTGGGTCTTTCCCTTTTAGGCGGGCAAAGAACTTCTTGTTCTCTTTCCGCTTGGAGCGGGAGATTTCTTTAAAATCTGTAAATATGCGTTCGAGATAATTAGCCATTTGCTTGAGTAACGAGTGCTTTCAATTCCTCTCGGGTATGCTTGACATATCCTTCGTACTCTTTTGTACTTGGACCGTAAAATCCAGTATGAATCTTTACAACATTACCTCTGTGATCTAACATAATGGAGGTGGGGTAGCTGCGAATGCGCTCTAAAGGGAGAATGGCGTTGCGGTCCTGATTAGAATTGAAAGTGGCAATCACCATAGGGAAAGAGGTGCCCAAATCG
>Ga0181597_10001475_pt1 | contig 26465 bp, 29 predicted proteins | sample 041ome_5_FD_148647 | JGI IMG/M metagenome (GOLD analysis project Ga0181597, IMG submission 148647) | Coastal salt marsh microbial communities from the Groves Creek Marsh, Skidaway Island, Georgia - 041403US metaG (spades assembly) | ecosystem: Environmental > Aquatic > Marine > Intertidal zone...
GCGGATTTCTGCCTGTGCTTGTGCAACCTCCTTATCGGCTGCTGCCTGGGAAGAACGGAGGGCGGCACCCCGGTTTTCCCCCAAATCGACATCGGCAATATCAATGGATAGAATCTCAAATGCCGTACCCTGATCCAATCCACGATTGAGAACCTGCTGGGTAATTTGATTGGGGTTTTCCAAAACCACCTTGTAGTTTTCCGACGAACCAATGGTCGATACGATGCTTTCGCCAACACGGGCAATGACTGTTTCCTCCTGAGCACTTCCGACATAGCGGTCAAGGTTGCTCCTGACAGTTACCCGGGCTCTCACCTTGACCTGAATACCGTCTTTGGCCACACCATCAATGGTGTCCCGACCTTCGATTTTGCAATCAATCACCTTGGGGTTGATCGATGTGCGCACCGCTTCAAGTACTGACTTACTCGTTCCCCGGGTAGCCAGATCGATCGCACAGGCCCGGTTCCAGGAAAGCTCAATATTGGCCTTGGATGCAGCAATCAGGGCTTGCACAGTCTGTACCACATTGCCTTCTGCCAGGTAGTGAGCTTCCAGTTGGTCCGTATCTAAAGGTATGTTTGCTTTAACCGCGGTAACTCGGGCGTCCACGATCAGGCCTACAGGTACACCTCTCAAACGCATGGCGAGAAGCGTTGCGAAGCTTACTGGAGCACGGGCCAAAAACGCTTTTAACCAGGTACTAAAAAATGAGATGATGATCAGCGAGAAGACTAATCCAACGATTAAAAGTAGACCAATGATAATCCATGAAGCCAAGTCGTTCATAATAATAAATTAATGGGGGAGTTGAATGTGGTTAATTAAAAAAAGTTTAAAGTGAACGAACAATCAAGCGAAAGCCATCCACTTTCACAATTTCAACCTTCGTTCCTTTAGGCAAAAATCCTGTACTACACAACGAGTCAAAGTTTTTGCCGCCTAGGCGCACAAGACCTTCTGGATGGTGTTCAGTCTCAGTGATTCCATGTTTTCCAATCCATTGATGAAAACCAGTATCTTCCGTACTTGTGGTACCACTCGTGGAATGCACAAACATATTCTTCCCGAACTTACTCTGGGAAAGCCATCTGAACTGAAAAAATACCAATAATACACCTCCGAAACCGCCAAGCATGAAGACAACCAAGGGAATCATCCATCCTCCGTATTCCAAATGGGCAAAATAAGACGCGGTCAAAAGGCAAACAAATCCCAAAAGACCAAGGATTCCCCCGGGAACAATTGCTTCCAATGCCACTAGAAGATACCCAAAGGCTAAGGCGGCGATAATTTTAGTCATCGGTCTGTTTCCCTCTCCACAACCAATTCAAAGGCATTTTGGCTAACTACTCGAACTTTTTCCCCTTTTTCAATTTTGCCCGAGAGGGATCTAGCATCAAATACCGTACCATCCTGTTCCACTTTTCCAGAAGGATAAAGTTCGGTCGTGCATATTACGATACTTCCAACTCGAATATTGCCTAAGATTGTATGAGCCACCGCTCCATCAACTGATTTTTCCAAAATCATGGATCTACCCATTGGGGTCTTGCCAATGATCTTAACCGCCAAATAACCAAGGACAAAAGCAAGCCCCAAAGATTTTGCAAATTCAACAAGTGGGGCCTCAAAAAGGGCGATGGACCATTGGATCTCCTGTCCGGGCCAAATGTCAACCATCGCCCAAATCAGAGAGCCAAACATTAGGGCCAAGCCAAGCAGAGCTGGCAAAAACAACCCCGGAGCAAGGAATACTTCAACCAATACCAGGCAAAATCCAGCAAGGAAGAGCAGAAGTTCTTCCTGACCAGCTAATCCCGCAACATGTTTGGATGCAAAAAAGACCAAGATGAACCCGATGCCCAAAATGCCAAAAATCCCAAAGCCAGGAGTCTTGAATTCAATAAACAACAAGACCAGTCCCACGCTAAGCAGTAAAGGGGCAATTCCATTGAGCCACAAACCCATTTCCTCGGCCCAGTTCACTTTCATTTCAATCAGGTTGTACTGATCTTTTCCCCATCTTTGGTCAAGTAACTCGTCAATATCTTTGAATACGCCTATGCCCAGAAGAGGTTGGGGTGGGTTGCCATAGGTTTTAACGGCCTCCTCTCCAGTAAGGGTAAGAAGTTCCCCGGGGTTCTTAATCAAGGAACCGTCGGCCGCAACTAAGGGTTCACCCTCGATAATCAGGCTGACATTGGCATCCATCATCGATGCCATGATTTGGGAACGATACTTGTAAGATCCTGCAAAGTTCCGAATCTTAGCCTTGAGGTAAGAATTGATCTTTCTTTTCATCGAGGGATCAATTTCCCCTCCTCCTCCACTGACCGCTTCAGCCGCCCCAATCTGAGAGTATGGGGCAAAGGCAATTTCTTGCGTCGCAATCGCGATGTAAGCACCCGCAGAAATTGCCTCCTTGTTCACATAGGTGAGCACTTTTCCCTCCCAATCATTGAGAGAATCTAAAATTTCCTGCATAATTTCGAGGGTTACTCCCAACTCGCCTCCTGGAGTATCCATATCTAGAATGATTAAGTCCACCTGACGTTCGATTGCCTCTTTCATTCCCCGACGCAGAATATCAAGGATGGGAGGACCGATTTGATCTCGTACAGGGATGACAAATGCAGATTTTTTCTCGATCTTTTCTGCCAGAGTTTGATTACTCTCGGCCAGGATAACGGACTGGTTTTCTTCGCCACTTGTAAAAGAAAATAATCCGAAAAAAAAGATCAGTAAAAGGAAAGGTCGTGTCATAATCAGTTAAATACGAATCGTATTACAGGATTTACATTGCACAAAAAGAAAAGAAAGGTCAGTTCAATAATACCTTGGAAACGATCAATTACCAAAATATGGAAATCAAAAGGTGGGATGTGGGCCCATCCACTTTTTTGGTTTTACCCGAAGTAGGTGCCCGTCTCCTTAACTGGCACATTAACATGGGAGACGGCTCGGTTCGGGATGTGATATACTGGCCCGAAAGCGTGGATAACCAATCCTTAGCAGATGTGCATGGTGGCATACCGGTGCTTTTTCCTTTCTGTGGAACATGCTCCCACCAAAACGAGACTGGAAAATGGCGGGCACCAGATGGAAATGTACGCACCATGCCAAAGCATGGATTTGCCAAAGATGCTTCCTTTCGCGTCCGTTCTATTGATCAGGCGGGTTTCGAGGTGGAAATGATTCAGGATGAACGATTCAAGGAATACTACCCATATGAATTTACCTTCACTGTAATTTATCACTTCCTCGAACTGTCCCTGCAAATCAGCCTTGTGCTTGAAAACGAGGGCAGGGAGCCCATACCATGGTCTGCTGGTTTGCACCCTTATTTTCAGGTTCCTTGGTGTAAGGATTTGTCGCTCGATCACCACCTTTTACAGGCTTCGCCTAAGAAAACCTATCAGTACCAATCCGATGGCACTATGGTGGATAATCCAAAATCTAACTATCCTATCCCCCTCGGGGATGAGAAATTAATTAACAGGATTCATTACCAGCTCGAATCGCCAGAAGCTGAGATTGCTCTTCTTAACGGAGAAGAAACCATTCGATTAAATGAGGCAAGTTGGAGTGGAAAGGGTTCCAGGCTTTCATATATTACATGGACGCAGGCAGGAGCTCCTTTCTTTTGCCTGGAACCATGGATGTCTCCACCCAATGCACCGGAGAATAAAACGGCTCAATTTGTCACCCCGGGAGGAAGAGAAGAATTTACTATCGAATTGGAACTCGCTTAGGCACCGACTGGTACGGCTTGCTGGATTGCCACTAAGACCCCATCCCACAACTCAATTCTTGCTTCTAGGCTTTTTCTTGCTGCCTCTGCAGCTTCTTTTTCTTTCTTTGAGTCTCCCCCTGTCAAGGAAGCAAGCAATTGCTCTGCCATCGGGCCATGCTGCTCGCCGTCTAGGTGTGCATGCCTTTCGAGATAATAGTGAAAGAGAGGTGCCTGTTCTTTCGTAACTTTACAACTGTCCAAGATTCTGAGGAACATAAGGGGTACCAAATTCTCACGACCATTGGCAAAGGAAGCTGCAATTTGATGGTTAGATCCATGGCTAATTATTCCAAAGGTGGAACGCATAAACTGCTTGACAGGGTAGGGGACTATTTCCTCTTCCATCGCTGCATCAATCCCTAAACCGGAAACTGCTTCCAAAAAATTCTCTATGACCGTGGTGGAAGCTCCCACTTCTTTCATTGAATTTAAATAAATCTCAAAGTGACTGGCGTATAGATGAGGAAGATTTGGATTAGCCACATCCGACTCTTCTTCAAGAACAATTTCATTCACTAGACGGACCGTGTTGCTATTTTGATTGGGCATCCATGGTGAACCGTGCGGGCAGATTCGTCTTTGAAGTTCTTTAAGTAAAGACATGAAGTCCCAAACGGCAAAGACATGGTGCTCCATGAAGATTCTCAAATCGCCAAGAGTTTGCAAGGAATGAAAAATAGGATGAGAATCCAACTTTTCCCGTAGTTTTATATCAATATCTGTCATAGACTGGGGATAATAAACTAATGCAGAATAAATGTTGGGCAACCCTTACCACATATCAGAAACTCAAAAGTTTTTTTATTTTACAAACGAAGATGCTGGCACTCCCGCTGGGAGTCGAACCCAGATCTTCGGTTCCGGAGACCAATGTTCTATCCATTGAACTACAGGAGCGTAAGATATAACGATAAAATTCGTTTCTCACGCTGGGTCAAATTCATTAGTTTTCGCAAGCCGACATTTCCAAGATTGACTTAGCGGCCCTTAAGTGAGATTGAGTCTCAGTATCAATTGAGACTGATCCTCAATTCATGAAATCTTTTAATGAAATTACGATCACACACGCTCCTTGTTTTATGCACATGCCTTTTTGTAAAAGGACAGCTTTTATATGCCCAGGAGGAAGGCGGTTCTGCAGACTACTTATCTCCTTTCAATGTGATCGGCTCGAAGGAAGATGTGCCCGAACTAGAAGGAACGGGTGCGGTGCTGGATTCCTCCGACCTCAAGCCCTTCTTCCACACGGATGTTAACAATATCTTACGCCAGGTTCCTGGGGTTTATCTTCGCCCAGAAGAAGGCTACGGCCTTTTTCCTAACATCAGTTTACGGGGAGTAGACTCACATCGCTCCGCTAAGGTTACCATCTTGGAAGATGGTATCCCTTCTTCTCCCTCGCCCTTTTCGGACCCAGCTGCTTATTATTCGCCTACGGCGGGTCGTATGGCAGGATTTGAGATCCTCAAGGGCTCCAGTCAGCTCAGCCAGGGCCCCAATACCACGGGAGGCATTATCAACTACCTTTCGACCCCCATCCCTGAAAATCAAAGCTCTCACCTCCGGGTTTCTTACGGTGAGCATAATGAAAGAATCGCACACGCCCACTCGGGCGGTAAAACAAATTTTGGCTCCGGCAGGCTAGGTTACTTGGTGGAGGTTTTTGATCAACGAACAGATGGGTTCAAGTCCATCAACGCATTAGGAAACGCGGTGGGCAGGGACGCACCTGTATCAAAGAACGATATTACTTTAAAGTTTGGGTACGAATTTGGAGAAGGCAACTACCTTGAATTCAAGGCAGGACGGACAGATCTCGATGCGGATGTTAGTTATATCGGGTTAAGCCCTGAAGATTTTGCCTCCAATCCGTACCAGCGTTATCACAACACAAAGCTGGACAATATGAGTTCTGAACAAACACGCTACTATCTTCGCTATCTCAAGGAATTCGATGAGGAAACGAATCTAAAAGCAACGGTCTTTCACAATGAATTGGACCGTGATTGGTACAAGGTGGGTAAAGTCAGGGTATATAATGCTTCTGCTAATTCATTTGAGGCCTGGAACTCCGTCGGCAAAGGTGTTTTTGACAGTGTAAACCATGTAAACTTGTTACGCGGATCAGGTGATATGAACGATACCGCAACATACGATGGAACGGGGCAGATAAGATACAAACACAACGACCGGAATTACAAAAACACCGGTATTCAATTATCTCTCCAAAAAGAATGGGAAAATCATGTATTTGAAGTTGGTGGACGCTTTACCAAAGATCACTACACATACAAGGACTACACCGAAGATATTTATGATGTCTCCAACCTAGGAAACGCCAGTGCTTCCCTTGATTATAACTCTTCTTCCTTCACTCCGATGAATGCGAAGATGGGTCGGATTTCTCGGGTCTGGGAAACCTACCTGACTGATGAAATCTCCTTGGATCGGTTTACCTTAACTCCCGGCATTCGCTACACCAGTGCTGAATATGAGTACAATAACAAAAAGGGAACAATTAGTGATGTTTTGCTGGGGGTCGGAGTCACCTACGATCTTGACCAGCACCTGCTCTTTGCAGGGGTGCATCAGGGCCACGCCTTGCCGGGTTACAGTGCAGCAGGCGGATCGTTAGAGGAAGAGCGGTCTGTTGGATTTGAATTAGGCTCGCGTGGCTCTTTGGGCTATCTGAATTATGAATTGGCTTACTTCCACACCTCAATCAAGGACATGATTGCGGTGCCATCCCTAGCTAGCGGACTTGGAGATTCATCTCGTAATGTCGGGGAAGCTACTGTCGATGGAGTTGAAATTTTATTATCAACTGACCTGAACCGGAATGGGTCTTTTAACCTACCTCTTACGGTCGCTGCAACCGTTACTAATGCAGAATTCGATTCCAATACAGGGACAGATGCGGGGGATCGTTATTCAGGCGGGAGTGCCGGCAACCGCATTCCCTATGTGCCTGATATTCAATACAATGCCCGAGCTGGATTCGTTTGGGAAAATTGGTCCTCTTACCTCAACTATCATTGGCAGGATCAAGTTTACACCAATGCGGCCAACGATGCAGAGCTTAATGACTATGGGATACTCGACTGGTCTGGATTTTATCTCATTTCAGAAGGGGTAGAAATTTTTACAAAAATTACCAATCTTACCGATAAAAAATATGTGGCCGGTGATATGCCCGACGGTCTTCGAACCGGTGCTCCTCGTACTGCTACTTTCGGTATGGAGTTTAATTTCTAAGGCTTAACCGGAAGAGCTGAACTTGTTGTCTGCATTGACAGGTTGAGGCATCTTGCTATTTTGTATCTATATTGCTCGGTAGCTCAGTGGCAGAGCAGGTGACTGTTAATCACTTGGTCGCTGGTTCGAATCCAGCCCGAGCAGCCATCCTTGGCATTTTATCTTACTGGGAGTCGAGCTCTGGCCAACGCTCCAATTTTCTATGCAAAGTACGACGGCTAATTCCCACTAATTCAGCTGCCTTGGTGCGGTTTCCATTCGCCTGATGCAGAGCATTTCGAAGTAGTCTTTTTTCATTTTCTTCTACCGATAGGGAGGCATTTTCAAAGGCCTGATCCTTATCATCCGATAAGTTTAAGACAGTAAATCGAGGATCCAAATCATAAGGTGTAATTTCTTTACCTCTTTGCAGAACAACTAAGTTTTCGCAAAAATTCCTTAGCTCGCGCACATTGCCAGGCCAGCTGTAGTTTTGGAGAATGGCTTGTGCTTCTTGGGAAAGTTGAGGGGACTCAAATCCATTTTCTTCGGAATAAGTTTTTAAAAAATGAGTCAAAAGCAGGGGAAGATCGTCGTCCCGCTGACGCAAAGGGGGCAACTCGATAGCTACGACATTCAACCGATAATATAAATCTTCCCTGAAATCGCCATTTTTTACCATTTTGTATAAGTTTCGGTTGGTTGCACAGACGAGCCTTACATCTAGCTCTAATGTCTTGGAACTTCCCAATCTTTCAATGGTTTTGGACTCCAGGAAGCGCAAAAGTTTTACCTGCGTGGATGGATCAATCTCCCCAATCTCATCGAGAAAGAGGGTTCCTCCATTAGCTGATTCAAAGCGGCCAATTCGCCTTTCTGTTGCTCCCGTAAATGCACCTTTCTCATGACCAAACAGTTCACTCTCCAGTAGGTTGGCGGGCAGAGCTGCACAATGAACCGCAACAAAAGGCTTCCTCGATCGGTTGCTATTTTGATGTATAGATTGAGCAAATAACTCTTTTCCCGTCCCCGTCTCACCGGTCAACAAGACCGTTGCCCTTGAGGGTCCCACGAGCTTTACTTTTTCGGTGACACTTTCTAGGGCAGAAGAGTTCCCCATTATTCCATCAAAATGAAATTTTTTATCTAACTTTCCATGAAGTTGAGAATTCTCTGACTTTAGTTTTCTTTCCTTAAGCCCCCGCTTGATAATCAATTCCAGTTGCTCAAGGTTTACCGGCTTTGGTAAAAAATCAAAGGCACCACGCTTCATCGCTTCCACAGCGACATCAACCTCCCCATATGCAGTCATCATGATGCACAACGGATTAGATGGGTGCCTAATAGCCAAATCTACCACCTTCATACCAGATTCGCCCGGCATCCTTAAATCCGTAAGAACTACCTGAAATTCTTCGTGATGGAGGGCATGGGCCGCTTCTTCTGCACTACTCGCACAGAACACTTCAAAGTCTTCCTCTAACGCTAATTCCAACCCTTCGCGTGTATGAGCTTCATCATCGACGATCAATAAATTTTCTTTCATCAGACTGCTTTACTTTCGTTCAAGGTACCTGATCCTTGATCCTTTTCTGGGAAATTTGAGAGTCACTATGGTTCCCGACCCATCCTTACTGTCAATCCCAACTTCTCCGCCATGATTGCGAATAATGCGATGAACAATCATCATCCCAATTCCATTCCCCTTCTTCTTGGTGGTGAAATAAGGCTCAAACACCTTAGACACATTCTCTTTCTTGATACCGACTCCATGATCAATAATTTGCACTACAATAAACTCATTCTCCCAAGAGATAAGGATCCGTATTTCTGAGTTAGATGAAATTGCATCCATCGCGTTCCCAATTACATTAAAAAACGCCTGTTTAATTTGTTCAGAGTCACCATTAATAATAGGCTCTTTGGACTGTGTATCTAATTGTACATTAATATTTTTAACACTTAATTCTTTTTCTTTTAAATGAAGTACTTCTTCAATTAAGGATAAAAGGTTTAGTTCCTTAAAATCAGGAATCACTGGGCGTATTGCTTTGAGAAAATGGACGATTATGGAGTCTAAGCGATTGACTTCCTTCATGCATGATTGGAGAGATTTTTCTATCTTTGGTTTTATGTCGTCGATTAAATCATTATTTTTTAAAGATCTCTGTAGCACCTGAAGATGAATGTTAATGGAGTTTAATGGATTTCCCAGTTCGTGGGCGACGCCTGCAGCTAAGTCCATAATGCTGGAAATCTTTTCGTTCTCGATTTGTTCTTCCACATTGGTTTTTTCTTCTGTTATGTCGGAAAGCACAACTGTCAGCCCCGCATCCTGCTGAGACGCCTTCTCATTTACAGGACCTTCAATGGGAACAGCATATATCCTAAGATATCTCCTTTCCGGATAATTTATTAGGATTTCCCTAACGATTACTTCTGGTCTGGCATCATCAGAAAACCGATCAATTCCTAAGGATTTTGCCAAATCTGGAGCCGCCCGAAGCAAGGAAACCTTTTCTCCCAGTTCTGGTTTTAAGCCAATCAACCTCCTTCCCTGCTGGTTTGAATAGGTGATAACACCGTTTTGGTCCAAGACGAGAATCCCATCTCGGATAACATCAAATACCGTCTCTAACAATTTACGCTCACGAGCCAACCGTTGAACCAAGTTGCTGAGATTTACCTCATCCAGGTCCTCTAGTTTACCAAGAACTTTATCTAATGGGCTTTTTCTAGCCATGTTGGATGAATGGCATCCAGTATTTCTTTTGCAATTATCCCCTTATCGGCAAGGTTAATTTGGCGATAGGTTCCTTTTGCTCCGATTAGGTAGACTTCATTCTGATTGGAGGAAAATCCGATTTCTTTTTTTGAGATATCATTGGCGACAATCCAATCAAGCTTCTTCTGATCAAGTTTTTTTGAGGCGGACTCGACCACATTATGGGATTCGGCCGCAAACCCCACCAGTACTTGATGGGGTTTCTTTTTCGAGCCAAGAATTTTTAGAATGTCGGGATTTTTAATTAAATTTAATGTTTGCGGGAATTCATCTTTACTTATCTTCCTCTCACTTCTTAACTCGGTTCGGTGATCGGAAACAGCAGCAGACATGATGATTAAATCTGCCTTTTTAAAATGGCAGTCCATAGCACTCTTCATTTCAAGAGCAGTTTCGACATCGATGACTTTTACACCTTCAGGTTTTGCGAGCTGAACCGGCCCAGACACCAAGGTTACCTGCATCCCGCGCTCTTTGGCCGCACAAGCTAATGCAAAGCCCATCTTGCCCGAGGATGGATTAGACATAAACCTAACGGAGTCAATCCATTCACGGGTCGGCCCCGCTGAAATTAGGCAATGCAATGGAAGTTTTTTATTCAAGATTGATGGCGACAAATTTAGGGCTTCATGATTCCATATTAATCGCATGAATGAAAGCACTCAATCTACCAAATCAAATCGAAGAGAAAACCTCTGGGTAAATTTCATTTTTAATCTCTTGCTACCTATTTTGATCCTTCGCAAGGGGGATGATTGGTTCGGTGAATCTATTGGTGAGCTGGCAAGTGTGCCGAGCAATAGTTCGGTAGTTGCCTCCATTCTTCTAGTCATGGCGGTGCTCTTCCCAATTGGATATGGCGTTTCCGATTTTGTTAGAAGGAGGAAATATAACTTTTTAAGTATTCTGGGGGCAGTTAGTGCTCTTCTTACTGGAGGCATTGGCTTGGTTCCCGGCGGTTCCGTTTCCATATATGCCTTAAAAGAGGCTGCACTACCAGCACTGCTTGGGATTTTGACGCTACTCACGCTCAATTCTCAAAAACCGTTGGTAAAAATGTTTTTGTATAACCCAGACATTTTTGATGTGGAAAAGATTGAGTTTCAACTTAATTCAAACAACTCAGAAAAGGGATTTGATCAACTGCTTGTTCAATGTACTTGGGTGCTGGCAGGCACATTTCTCATTAGTGCCATTCTCAATTATATACTCGCACGGATCGTCGTCGTAACAGAGCCCTTCGTTGATATGGGTGCTTTTAATGATGAGATTGGAGTGATGATGGCATGGAGTTTTCCAGTGATCAGCCTGCCCTGTATGCTGGCAACGGGTTACGCCATTTGGCGATTAACCCGGGGAATCCATGCTCTCACTGGACTGAATGTCGAAGATATTGTCAGGCAACCTAAGCGCTCTGGCCCATAACCAAAGAATCCCCGCTAATCGAAGCAGAGGATCTATCTATTTTCGATGGAAAGATAAGGTCGAAGATTTGCCCCTTGGTAAATTTGCCTCGGACGATGAATTCTCTTTCCCGTTTGGGCAATTTCTTTCCAATGAGCAAGCCACCCTGGGGCACGCCCGATGGCAAACAACACCGTAAATGTATCAGTAGGAAAACCCAATGCTTGAAGTATGATTCCGCTGTAAAAGTCGACATTTGGATAAAGCTTGCGGTCAATAAAGTAAGGATCCTGCAAAGCCACTTCTTCAAGACGCCGGGCAATATCAAGAATGGGACTGGAAACACCCAAGGCTTCCAATGCTTGGTCACATGCGGATTTTAATATTTTGGCCCGAGGATCATAATTCCTGTACACACGGTGCCCAAAGCCCATTAGGCGAGATTTTCCCTCTTTGGCAGATTGAATAAATTTACTCCCGTCATCTCCCGAGTTATGAATGTCATTGAGCATATTAATGACCGCCATATTGGCTCCCCCATGCAAAGGCCCCCATAGTGCAGAAACCGCCCCAGCCAACGAGGCAAAGGGATTGGCTCCACCGGACGCAATCATACGACAGGTCGAAGTGGAGCAATTTTGTTCGTGGTCTGCATGTAAGAGAAAAATTACATCTAAAGCTTTACTGAGAGCGGGGTTGACTGGAGCGTCTCCGTCTTTGGCAAACATCATCGAAAGAAAATTTTCGCAATAATTTAAGGAAGTATCTGAAACGCGAAGTTCTTCACCCACCTTTTTTCTGTAATTCGCCGCCGCAAGGGCGGGAAGAGCGGCAATAATCAATGCCGCCGCATCCTCGAAATTAGCGATGTCCTGAGCACGATCGTTTGTACAAAGATGAGGGCACGCTCCTCCAAGTGCCTGTAGACCAGAGGCTAAAGAGCCCATCGGGTGAATGCCACCTGGCATGGACTGAACTGCGTGGAGCACCTCCGCAGGCAGGGTTTGAAATCTGGAGACCTTCGACTCAAAAGCAGTCAGCTCCTGCGAGGATGGCAACTCACCGTTTAACAGAAGCAGGCAAACCTCTAGGAAATTGGATTTCTCTGCAAGTTCCGCAATATCATATCCACGATACCTTAATATGCCCTTGTCCCCATCTATGAATGTAACCGTGCTTTCGCAGGAGCCCGTGTTTCCATATCCGTCATCAAAGGTAATCAAGCCACTATCCTTGCGAAGCTGCCTCACATCCAAGGCCTTTTCATTTTCTGAACCAATCAGAACATTGAGGGAATAGGTGGAGTCACCAAAGTTTAGGGATGCTTTATCAGACATAATGGATAGAGGAGTAAAGGGGTAAACAAATGTTCTGCCACTTCTAATCAATGTTTTCAAGAAAGTTTCGGTAAAGCTGCATTCCCTTTTCCTGACTTTTTTCTGGGTGGAACTGGGTTGCAAGACAATGGGAGGAGACAATTCCACTGGTGAAGGTAAGCCCATAGTCAGTTTGAAATTTTTCCAACCTAGAATCATTGGTATCCACCCAATAACTGTGGACGAAATAAAATTGGTCCTGGTCGTCCAAGTTCTGACGTACCCAATGTTCTTCGGATAAATTCCATGAAACATGATTCCAGCCCATGTGAGGTATTTTCAAGCCGGTCGACAAACAAAAGCGCAGAACCCTGCCAGAAAATATTCCTAAACCGGGCAGTTTTCCTTCTTCCGAAGACTCAAAAAGCACTTGTAATCCCAGGCAGATTCCAAAAAATGGCCGATCCTTGCTGATCCATGCCCGTAATGAATCATCCAGTCCTGAGCTTAGCAATTGGGTCATGCATTGATCAAAACTTCCCTGACCCGGAAAAACGAGTGCTTCCACATCCCCTAATTGTTCAGGCTTGCTTACCAGGGTAACCCTTGAGCCCAAATGCTCAAACGCTTTTACAACACTCCGTAGATTGCCGGTTCCATAATCAATTACCGCTATTCTGCGGGCTCTCATCGGCAAAAAGAAACCTTTTGGATCAGGCAGAGAGTGTGCCCTTGGTGGAAGGAACTTCGCCATTCAATCGAGGTTCCGAAGTCGTAGCCATATCCAAACACTTGGCAAGAGACTTAAATATGCCCTCTGCTATGTGGTGTGGTTCCTGTCCGTGCTCTAACCGAATGTGCAAGTTGCAGGCGACTTCATTGGCAAAGGATTGGAAAAACTCTTTCAGTAGTTGAATGTTAAAGTCGCGAACCATCGAATTTTCAACAGGTACTTTCCAGCAAAGATAAGGACGGTTTGAAAGATCCACCACCGTAGTGACCAATGTCTCATCCATCGGAGCGACAAAAAATCCATATCGCTTGATGCCGGACTTGTCCCCTAATGCTTTTGAAAAAGCCTGGCCTAGCGCGATACCTAAGTCTTCGACCAAGTGATGGTAGTCTATCTCCAGGTCTCCTTTTGCATGAATATTTAGATCAAAAAATCCATGTCTGGAAAACAGTTGCAGCATGTGATCAAGAAAAGGGATGCCGGTGGATATTTCGTTTTTTCCAGTTCCCGAAATCAATAAACTTAAGGAAATCTGAGTCTCGCTTGTATTTCTTTCTAACCTTGTTGCTTCTTTTGCCTCCATAACTTTATTGATTTCATCAGAATAGACATCTCAGATGGCTTGCCAATACTGATTCTTAAAAAGGAACTTGTTTGGGGATGCTTGGGAAAATACCGGACCAAAATATTGTGTTCTGATAAATGCCTAAAAAGGGAAAGTGCGACCTCGGGTCCGGTTCCTTCTCCCGAACTCTTTGGTTGAACAAATATAAAGTTGGCAGAGGAAGCGATCTGACGCCAGCCAAAGTCGTCAAATTGGGAGGCGACCATGTTTCTTTGCTCCATCACCTTTTCCAGGCACTCTTGAAAGTATTTGCGGTCTCTAAGGGCTGCAAGTGCACCAGCCTGGGCGAGACGGTCTAGGTTATAGACCTCTCGGACCTTGTCCAATTGGCTAATCACACTCGCAGGGCCCAGCCCATAGCCCACTCTTAGCCCAGCGAGTGAGTAAGATTTTGAAAAGGTGCGGGTAATTAATACATTATCTGACTCTTTGAGTAAGGAAACCGCATTTTCAGAGGCAAAGTCAGCATAAGCCTCGTCGATTACTAAAAGGCCTGGAAATTTTCGAGCCAATTGCGAAAGTTGGTCCCTAGAATAGAGCCTTCCACTTGGGGCGTGCGGGCTGGTTAAAAAAAATAGATTCGCTTCACAAGTTGCGATTTTCTCTGGGTCGATTGAAAATTGGTCATCTGTAAAGCCTATTCTGATCAGATCGCTTCCTTGAACTCCCGCAAGCACTTCATACAAGGAATAACTTGGATCAAGCATTCCTATCTTCAGCTCATCGTCTGAGTAGGTTCGTACGCAAAGGTTCAGGATATCATCTGATCCATTGCCAATAATTACCTGGTCCGACTCTAGACCGTGCAACTGGGCAATTTCCTCTCGTAAAGCTACGGAGGGCGGGCTCGGGTAGAGATTTAGGCGGGGTATTTCACTTAAGAGAGCATCGGTAACGGTGGGGCTGGGGGGATAGGGGTTTTCATTGGTATTTAATTTAATGACCGAATCCTGAATTTTCGGCTGCTCTCCAGGCAGGTAAGCCGAATGACGTAGGAGTCTCTTGCTTGTCTGCAATGAGCCCACTCCCTTCAACTTGGAAATTCTTTCGTCCTCAGGCGAAGCTGATGGGCATTTCCATGACCATCCAGTCTTTCCATCTTGGAGAATTCTTCTATTGTTGGAGCTGCGGCCAAACAGGACTGTCTATCATACCGAATGACACTGCTACGGCGGAGAAAATCTTGCAGACGTAATCCAGAAGAAAATCGGGCAGATCGGCCAGTAGGCAAGACATGGCTTGGACCAGCGGCAAAATCCCCTAAGGAGGTGGATGTCTGGTGCCCAACAAGAAAAGCTCCGGCGGTGGTAATTTTTTTTAAGTAAAAATCGCAAGCTTCTTCAGAAGCCTGTAATTCCAAATGCTCAGGAGCGATGTAGTTCGCCACCTCCGCTAACCTTTCCTTCTCCGGAAGATGGACCGCAAAAAAGCCACTTTCCAAAACAAGCCGAATCGATGAAGCATGGGATAGTTCATTCATCTGCTTTTCCATTTCTTCCAAGACAGGGTTAAATAATTCCTTGTCTTGAAAAAGAAAATAAACCTTTTCTTTGCCAGAACCGTGCTCTGCTTGAGCTAAAAGGGCGGCCGCCACTAGACTCGGTTGTGCTGTCTTGTCGGCGATGATCATTACTTCGCTTGGTCCGGGTAGTAAATCGATCCCGACCTGCCCAAACACCTGCCTTTTGGCTTCATTTACGTAGGCATTGCCTGGACCAAAAATCTTATCAGCCGAACGAATCCTTTCGGTACCATAAGCAAGAGCTCCTATCGCTTGGGCCCCTCCTATTTTGTAAATTTCATTTACTCCAAGCAATTGAAGGGCAGCCAAAAGGTGGGGAGATACCTGACCTAATTGATCCGGCGGTGTAACCACCACAATTTCCGGCACCTTGGCTACTTTCGCTAGGGTTACTGTCATGATAACAGTCGAAACCAAAGGGACATTACCTCCAGGAACATAAATACCTACACGCCGGATAGGGTAGTATTTTTCTCCCACCATACCGCCATGGCCATTGGGCTTCTGCCAATCCTCTGGATAGCTCTGTTGATGAAAGTGTGAAACATTGGCAATGGCCTCTTTTAACGCCTTGGTTTCCTCGGGGGATAGTGATTGAAGAGATGCTTCTAGCTCTTCCGTGGTTACCATAAACTCGGATGGTTCCAATGAAACCCCATCAAATAGCAATGTTTTCTGCTGAACCGCCGAATCCCCGTGATTGTGAATCTCAGAGAGAATACCGGATACAGTATCGCTAATAACGGAATCAGTTCCCGCCGAGGGGATAAACCGTTCTAGCTTAGACAGTAGTTGGACACTGTCTTCTTCATAGGAAAAGTTCATGCACTACTCCCACTCAATTGTACTAGGTGGTTTTGAGCTTACATCATAGACAACCCGGTTCGCTCCCTGGACTTCATTTATAATCCTGCTAGAAACTTTACGTAGAAGGTCATCCGGTAAGCTTGCCCAATCTGCTGTCATCGCATCGCTACTGGTTACTGCCCGTAAGCAGATGACATTTTCATAGGTTCGCTCATCTCCCATTACCCCAACACTTCGCACTGGTAAAAATACACAGAACGCCTGCCACAATTTTCCATACCATCCAGATTGCCTGAGCTCATCGATAAAAATCGCATCGGCTTGCTTTAAGACAGTAAGCCTCTTTGTGTTTATATCACCGATTACGCGGACGCCTAAGCCCGGTCCGGGAAAGGGGTGTCTATTGATCACATGGTCGGGCAGGCCTAACTCTTTACCCAACAAGCGAACCTCGTCCTTAAAAAGTTCCCGCAATGGCTCCAAAAGCTTGAGTTTCATTTTTGCAGGGAGTCCGCCCACATTATGATGGCTCTTGATCAGTGCGGCAGGATTGCCACCAATTGGAACGCTTTCGATGACATCAGGGTATAAGGTACCCTGAGCAAGAAAATCAACTTCTCCCAGCTTTTTGACTTCTTTATCGAAGACATCAATGAAGGTCTTCCCAATAATTTTACGTTTTCTTTCCGGGTCTGTTACTCCTTTTAACTTCCCCAAGAAAAGGCTGCCTGTTTTGGCTACTCTTAATTTCCCGGGAATATGGTCATTGAACAGCTTAATTACCTCCTCCCGCTCATTTAGGCGCAACAGGCCGTTGTCCACAAAGATTGAAGTGAGTTGCTTGCCAATTGCCCGATCAATCAAGGCGGCGGCCACGCTGGAGTCTACGCCTCCGCTTAATCCAAGAATTACCTTCTTGTTGCCGACTTGATCTCTTATTTTTTTAACAGATGCCTCAATGAAGTCACCCATATCCCAATCTGCTTTGCACTTACAGATTGAGAAAAGGAAATTTTTGATTACTTCGACACCTCTTTGGGAATGCTCCACTTCGGGATGGAACTGTAATCCGTAAAATCTTCGCTTTGCATCTTCAATAGCGGAAAAATCGGAATTTTCTGTGCTAGCAATACCCTTAAAACCCTGAGGTACCCGAACGATTGCATCTCCGTGTGAATTCCATACGGTTAATGATTTCGGCATTTTCGCAAATAGCTTGCCTGATTTTTTTATGGTTAGCTGGCTTCTGCCATATTCACGGTGCGCACACTTCTTTACTTCACCACCGAGCAATTTTCCCATCAACTGCAGACCATAACAAATCCCCAAGACGGGGACCCCCAGGGAAAATATTCTCTTGTCTGGCAGGGGTGCTCCTTTGGAAAGAACGCTTGCGGGACCGCCGGATAATATAATTCCTAGAGGCTGGGCCTTTTTAATAGCAGCGAAGGGGGTATCAAATGGGAGTACTTGGGAGTAAACTTTTTGCTCTCGAATACGACGGGCGATGACCTGGGTGTACTGAGAGCCAAAATCAAGAACCAAAACAGTCTGTGGCATATTTAAACAAAATATTAGGTTGAAACGAAAATTGATAAGGATTTATCCAAATCCCCGCAAACCCTATTCTGCTAAACAATGAAAACTATATTAAAAAGACAGAACCTAACCCTCGAAGGTAAGGTAATTATCAATTTGCAGAAAAGACTATTTGCTCTCAGTGGATCCTTCGGGATTCGAATCCTCGATCTGGCTAGGTGCGTCGGCATCTTGCACTTCAGCGGTTTCCTCTGACGAGCTTGCTATCTCATCTGAAGCAGGAGTCTTTTCGTTCACTTCCTCAGATGCTACAGCCTTCACTGACTTCTCAGACTCAGAAGTTTCTACGGGAGTTTCTTCCTGCTCTTCCTTGGTGGGCTTTGCTTCAGGCTTTTCTGTATTCTTTTTAGTTTGCTTCTTCTTGGAGACCTTCTTCTTCGGAGCCTCTTCGACAAACTCAATTAGGGCCATATCTGCTGCATCTCCCAATCTGGGTAGTGCAAGCTTGTAGATTCTTGTGTATCCACCACTTCTTTCCAAAAACTGAACGACCAGTTCATCAAATAGCTTGGAGACTGCAGTTTTATTCCTAAGCCTAGCAATGGCTAGCCTACGATAGTGTACCTTCTTGGCTGGATCCGAGGATGCATGTGCCTTTTTGGCTAAAGTGACAACCTTTTCAAGCGATGGCCTCAAGGCTCTTGCCTTGGCTAGGGTGGTCTTAATTCTACCATGTTCAATCAGTGAACAAGAAAGGTTCGCGATCAAGGATGTCCGGTGTGCGGACTTAACTCCAAGTTGATGGTTATGCTTGCGGTGTCTCATCTGTGATTATGGGGCAAATGGTAAAAAGGAAAACTAGTTGGAAACGGATTCAAGCAGCCTACTTTCAAACTTCATTCCTAAGGATAATCCAAGTTGCTCCAACTTTGCCTTAATTTCGTTTAGCGACTTTTTGCCGAAGTTTCTATACTTGAGCATTTCTGGCTCAGACTTGGTTGCGAGTTCACCCACAGTTGTGATGTTTGCGTTATTCAAGCAATTAGCAGCGCGAACAGAAAGTTCGATTTCATTTACACTCATACTCAATAAATTGCGGAGGCGATTCTGCTCTTCACTGACTTGCTTTGTGTTGTTCTCAAACTCTATTTGCTCTTCGCTGATTTGGTCAAAAACATCAAGATGATGGCGCAAAATGGCTGCCGATTGCTTGAGTGCGTCATCGGGATTAATCCTTCCATCTGTATGGATTTCTAAAATCAATTTATCATAGTCTGTCATTTGCCCAACACGGGTATTTTGGACTTCATATTTGACTAATTTAACAGGGGAATAAAGGGCGTCCACATTGATAACGCCAATAGGTTGCTCGTCGTTTTTATTATCTTCACCTAGACAGAAACCCCGGCCAATAGTTACCTCAAGCTCGGCTGATACCTTTGTTTTGGTATCTGTGGTAAGTATAATCTGATCAGGATTGATAATCTCAATTCCTTCGCAAGGTGATATATCGCTTGCAGTGATTTCTCCCTCCTTCTCAACATCCAAAGTCAAAGTAACATTTTCAGACTTGTGGCTTACGATAAGAATCTTTTTGAGGTTAAGTACGATATCAGTGACATCCTCGACTATACCATCAATACTTTGGAATTCATGCTGCACTCCATCCATCTTGAAGGAAGAAATAGCTGCACCCTCAATGGAACTTAACAGGACACGCCGAAATGCATTTCCAATAGTATGGCCGTATCCGGTTTCAAAAGGATCGGCGATAAATTTTGCAAACTTTTCAGAAGCAGATTCTTCTTCTTTGATAAGGCGATTGGGTAATTCGAATTTTCCTAATTTGGTAGCCATTGTCTTTTTGGGTTAAAATAAAATAATTATCGGCTGTAGTACTCAACAACGAGTTGAACATTTATGCTTTGCTCTAATTCATCCGGTTGAGGCAAGCGGGACACATTGCCCTGTAAAGAATCGGGACGGACCTCAACCCATGCGGGAGAAGAATGGTACTGGGAATCCTCAAGATTTCGAGTTGCCACTTGACGGGAAGATGTTTTTTCACGGACACCAATTTCGTCTCCCACAGATACTTGATAGCTGGGTATATCGACCTTCTTGCCATTAACAAGTAGATGTCCGTGATTGACAAATTGGCGAGCGGCTTGTCTGGTTTTGGTAAAACCAAGACGATAAACGATATTGTCCAAACGGGTCTCCAAAAGAGTAAGGAAATTTTCCCCTGTTACACCCTGCATGCGCTTTGCCTTTTGAAACAAGTTACGAAACTGTTTCTCAGTGAGACCATACATAATCCTGAGTTTTTGTTTCTCGAGTAAGCCCAGCCCAAAATCGCTAACTTTACGACGAAAATTAGGCCCGTGCTGACCGGGAGGATATGTTCTTCTTTCAAAGGCTTTATTAGCGGGAAAGATCGCCATACCAAAACGGCGATTTAAACGAGTGGTCGGTCCGGTGTATCGAGACATAATATTAGAAATTTAAAAAAGATTAGGCTTAAACTCTTCTACGCTTGGGGGGGCGGCATCCATTGTGCGGAACCGGAGTCACATCAATAATAGAGGTTACTGTGAACCCAAGGCTCTGCAGGGCCCTGATCGCTGAGTCACGACCCATACCGGGGCCCTTAACCTTAACAAGTACTTCCTTCATGCCATGAGACATGGCTACTTTACCCGCGTCTTGGGTGACAACTTGTGCAGCATAAGCAGTAGACTTTCTTGATCCACGAAAATTACACTTTCCTGAGCTTGACCATGAGATCACATTCCCTCGCATGTCGGAAAATGAAACCTTGGTATTGTTGAATGTAGCTACAATAAAGCATATTCCAGAAGAAATGTTTTTACTTCCTTTTGCTTTACGGACTTTAACTTGTTCAATATTGGCACCCAAAAGATCAGCGGCAGATTCCTCTTTCTTTTCAGTTGCAACCTGGCCGGAGTCATGGTCCTTCCCTGCAGAGGAAGTAACCTCATTAACTTGGGCTGTTTCATTATCTCCTTTGGCGGGAACCGCAACTTGGTCTTCCTCTTTGTTGTCTTCGCTCATATGTTTAGGTGTAAATTGGTTTAGGATTTTCTAACCACGCCAACAGTCTTGCGACCACCCTTCCGGGTTCTCGCATTTGTGATCGTGCGTTGACCACGAACAGGCAAACCACGCTGGTGTCTTAAGCCGCGGTAACTCCGAATGCTTTGCAGGCGCTTCAAGTTGTTCGTAATCAACCTGCGCAGATCGCCCTCGACAACGATTTTGTTTTCGATGATATAATTGCTAAGCAAGCTTAGTTCTTGCTCGTTAAGTTCTTGAGTACGACGATCAGGGTCAATTCCTGTAGCATCAAGTATCTTGGTCGCTCTAGTTGGTCCAATCCCGTAAATATACCTTAAGGAAAAAGCAATTTTCTTACGGTTTGGAATATCTACTCCTAACAATCTGGCCATAATATAAAATTCTAAGTTAGTGAATTATCGGTTTAAAAATCAGACTCCTTTAAAAAAATAGGCAAATAAACCGAACGCAAAAAGAGCGATTGATATAATGATTAAGGGTCTCCACTGGGCTTCGAAATCCTTGATTTCCAAGCTTTCAATTCCGCGGTTGGCAGAGGTGGACCTTCCGCGTATTCTACCCTTTCGTAAAAACCCATCATAGTGCCTTTGGAGAAGAAAGGTTTCAATTTGTCTCATCGTGTCGAGCACCACCCCAACAATGATCAACATTCCGGTGCCACCAAAAAATGTAGCCACATTGTAAGAAACGTTGGCAGTATTAAATATAAAATCTGGGAAAACTGCGATTATGGTAAGAAAGATCGCACCAGCTAGAGTCAGTCTAGTCATAACAAAATCAAGGAAGCGAGCTGTGTGGTCCCCTGGGCGTACACCCGGCACATACCCACCGTTCTTCTTTAGCTCATCGGCAATTTGGACAGGTTTGAACATAATAGATACCCAAAAATAACTGAAGACTAGAATTAAGCCTCCATAGACCATATAATAAAACCAACCTCTTCCAGCAAAGGCGTTAGCTAAATCGATCGCCCAATTTGTTTCAGCTGGAGAATCAGCAATCGCAGCGCCAAGAGTTCTAAGCAATTGGGCGGGGAACATCAAAATCGCACTGGCAAAGATCACTGGCATCACACCGGCATAATTTACCTTCAAGGGCAGAAATGAACTCTGCCCACCAAAGACTTTCCTGCCGACCATCCTTTTAGCGTATTGGACGGGAATTTTACGCTGAGCCTGGGTTACTGCGATAATGCCACCCACTACTAAGAGGAAAATCCCCACCATGAGTATAGCTTTAACAATCACCAAATTGTCGTCTGCAGGGGCAAGAAAGACTAATGAATAGGCGTCGGCCAACGCCTTAGGTAAATCTGCGAGAATGCCGACGGTAATAAGAAGAGAGATTCCATTGCCGATACCACGTTGAGTTATCTGCTCGCCTAACCACATCAGGATAAGGGATCCCGTGGTAAGGAAGACAATGGAGTTAATTAGAAAAAGGGTGGGGGATGAGGCCACGACGATGGAGCCCAAAGGTTCACCGTCTAAACCAATCTCATTTGGGTTAAAGCCCATAATTAAACTACCAGGGCTGTCTCTGAGTGCCACCGCAAGCAGCCCGCCTTGTACTAAACAGATAAGGATTGTGAGGTATCTTGTGTACTGAGAAATTTTTTGCCTTCCAGGCTCACCTTCCTGCTGCAATCTAGCTAAATGCGGGAAAACCGCGCCCATTAGCTGCATGATAATTGATGCACTAATGTAAGGCATAATCCCGAGGGCAAATAAAGCTCCGTTTAGAAGAGCACCCCCTGTGAACATATTGTAAAAACCAAGAATGTCATTGCCCTCTGAACTACTACGGGTTTGCTCACGAAGTTCAAAAAATCCTTGAATTGGTGCTGGATCTACGCCTGGTAAAGGAATATTTGCTCCTACTCTTGCAATAAATAGCAGAGCCAGAGTGAAGAAAATCTTCTGCCTAAGCTCAGGTATCTTTAGAGAGTTGGTAAAAGCAGACAGCATAAGGCTTAGACTAGAGTTACTGAACCTCCAGCAGCTTCGATTTTCGATTTTGCAGCCCCGGAAATCTGGTTTACATGCACATCTAATGCAGAGGAAATTTCTCCGTCTCCCAAAAGCTTTACTTTGTGTGCACTTGAACGTACCAATCCAGCAGCCTGCAGGGAACCAAGGTCAATTTTGGTGCCCTCTAACCTACTAAGATTCATGAGATTAACAACTGCAACGCTTTCCTGGAAGCGTGCACGATTAAACCCTCGCTGTGGAAGTTTTCTGAAGAGAGGCATCTGCCCGCCTTCAAAGCCAGCTCTTAAGGAGTAGCCAGATCTTGCCCCGGCACCCTTATGACCACGACAGCAGGTTTTGCCGTGCCCATTGCCTTCGCCCCTGCCCAATCTTTTTTTCTCCCTGTTTGGACCCTTTGGTAATGAATTTTCTTTCATGGTGTAGAATAAGCTCAAGCAGCATTAGATGCCTCGGTAAATGCAGGCCCCCGAACTGATTCGCCGCGGATAAGTGAAATCTCAGAAGAGGTTCGAAGCTCTTTAAGCCCTCGTATGGTGGCAGATACAACAGATAATTGATTGTTCGATCCAAGAGATTTAGAAAGGACATTTTTTACACCGGCTGCTTCTAGAACAGCACGAACTCCACCTCCAGCAATGATACCAGTACCTTTTCTTGCTGGGCGGAGTAATACCTTTCCTCCATCGAAATTTGACAGAACTGGATGAGGAATTGTTTCGCCCGAAAGAGAAACAAAAGTCATCGATTTTTTGGCCTGTTCTGTTCCCTTTCTGATCGCGTCAGGAACCATTTGGGCTTTTCCATAACCAAAACCAACATTGCCCTTTTGGTCTCCGACTACCACTAAGGCAGCAAAACTAAATCTGCGACCTCCCTTGACAACTTTGGCACAACGATTGACATGAACCACCTTTTCAAAAAGTTCATCATTGTCTTCAAGAACAATCTTTTCACCAGATTTGGATGATTTGTTATTAGAGGGTGTCATAGTGTTTAAAATTTTAGACCTTGTTCGCGCAAGGCTTCCGCAAAGGCTTTTACGCAACCATGGTATTTTCTTCCGGATCGATCGAACACAATGGTTTCAATTCCTGCTTTTTTAATTCTTTTTCCGAACTCCAATCCTACAGCTTGGGAGCCCGCGGTATTAGGCAGTGAGGTTTTGAAGTTCGACTCATTAGTTGAAATAGACACCAAAGTACTGGAGTTTTCGTCGTCAATACATTGAGCATGGACATTTTTGTTTGTGAAACGGACAGCAACTCGAGGACGCACGGACGTGCCTGATACTTTCTTGCGAATTCTCCAGCGACGCTTTTGGGCCAATTCTCTCTTTTTATGCAAATTCATGGTAGTAAGATTAAAAGTAAAATTAAGCGGATTTCTTCCCTTCTTTTCGACGGACATATTGACCAAGAATACGCACCCCTTTACCTTTATAGGGCTCCACTGGATAATAACTCTTTATGTCAGCTGCAATTTGCCCCACCTTTTGCTTATCAGCTCCTTCGACATGAATTTTAACATTGTCTGCTACGGTAACAATAACTCCGTCAGGAATGGGATGACGAACCGGATGGGAATATCCAAGTTCTAAATCGATTTCATTTCCTTTGATCGTCGCACGAAATCCGACACCTTCAATCAGAAGATCCTTGCTGTAAGGTTCGACTACTCCGTGAACCATATTAGCTATCAGAGAGCGGGTTGTTCCCTGAATGGCTTTGCTGAAGCGAGAATCCGAAACAGGAGAAATGAGGACTTCATTGTCTGCCACTACAACTTTTACCTCAGGTATAGTTTCCTGAGATAGGTCACCTTTAGGTCCCTTCACCCGAATTAAGTGATTCTCGATTTTAACTTCCACCCCCGAGGGGATAGGAATGGGGAGATTACCGATTCTGCTCATTTTTATTAAAATTTTTTACCAAACACTACAGAGTAATTCGCCACCTAATTTTTTCTGTCGTGCGGTTCGATCATCGATAACGCCTTGTGGTGTGCTGAGAATGGAAATACCCAAGCCACCCAGTACGCTGGGTATATCTCTGTATCCGCAGTAAGAACGTCTTCCTGGGGTACTCACACGGGAGATGCCCTTGATCGCATGCATACCACTCACATACTTAAGCTGGATTTCAATGGTTTTGAACCCTTTGTCAGACTCGACTTCCACGCATTCAGTTATAAAACCGCGTGCCTTTAATATAGAACCGATGCCCAATCTTAAGTTGGAATGAGGGTAGTTACATTTTTCTTTTCCCGCTTTTCCAGCATTTCGGATTACGGTTATAAAGTCACCAATGGTATCGTGAACTGACATAGCTATGTGGATAAAATTTACTACCAAGAGGCCTTAACCACTCCAGGAACCTTACCCTGAAGTGCAAGTTCTCTAAATGAGATACGGGAAAGTCCAAACTTGCGGATAACCGCTCTGGGCCTTCCCGTGAGGGAGCAGCGTTTAACTAGGCGAACAGGGGAAGAATTCTTGGGCAACTTGGATAATTTTGCCTGTGCGGCGTAGAATTCTTCCTCGCTAGTCGCAGGGTCTGCCAAGACCTTCTTCAATGATGCACGCTTCTTTGCATAGCGAGCCACCATTTTTTCTCTTTTGAGGTTTCTTTGAATGACTGATTTTTTTGCCATGGTTAAAAATAAATAAGGTAAAAACTTATGCGGCTTGCATTACTGGCTGTGTTGATTTCTTGCGGAAAGGCATACCCAGTAAGCCAAGCAATTCCACTCCTTCGTCGTCATTTGATGCAGTAGTTGTGATACATATATCCAAGCCCGTGTTAACCCTTTGCCTCTCGACCTTGATCTCAGGAAAAATACTGTGGTCGGTAATACCCAAAGAATAATTGCCTCTGCCGTCTAACTTTGACGGGACACCCCTGAAGTCCCTTATATTAGGAAGTGCAACAGCAATCAACCGGTACAAAAACTCCCACATTTGGCTTCCTCTAAGTGTTACTTTTACGCCGACAGGCATACCTTGCCGTAATTTAAAGTTTGAAACACTAATTTTAGCTTTAACAACAACCGGTGATTGACCTGAAAGGGCAGTCATATCCTTCACTAAGTCAGCAATTCCATTCTTGTCCATTTCTGCCCCGAAGGAAGAATTAAGAACGATCTTAGAAATTTTGGGTGCCTCATGGATATTTTTGTAGCCACGGTTCTTGAGGAGAACCGGGACCACCTCATCTAAATAAATTCTCTTTAATTCTGGTGTACTCATAAGAAAAGTTTTCGTGCTAAACCAACTTGATGTTGGATATGTGGATAGATGCCTCCCTCTCAACGATGGCGCCCTGAGGGTTATCCTGAGTCTTACGTTCGTGCTTTTTGACCAGATTTACGCCTTCTATAAGAACACGATCCTTACTCCGCAATATCTGCAATATTTTACCTTTGCTACCCTTGTGATCTCCTGCGGTGACCACAACCTCAATTCCTTTTTTGAGTTTAGTTGCCATGGCGTTAGAGTACCTCCGGAGCAAGAGAAATAATTTTCATAAACTTCTGGCGTAATTCACGAGCAACTGGTCCAAAAATGCGAGTACCTCTTGGTGTTCCATCATTATTCACCAAAACCACCGCGTTCTCAT
>Ga0181597_10001479_pt1 | contig 26409 bp, 24 predicted proteins | sample 041ome_5_FD_148647 | JGI IMG/M metagenome (GOLD analysis project Ga0181597, IMG submission 148647) | Coastal salt marsh microbial communities from the Groves Creek Marsh, Skidaway Island, Georgia - 041403US metaG (spades assembly) | ecosystem: Environmental > Aquatic > Marine > Intertidal zone...
TCCAGGAGTTGGTAAAACATCTTTGGCAAAATCTATTGCAAGGTCAACTACAAGAAAATTTATCAAAATGTCACTCGGTGGCGTTAGAGATGAGGCAGAAATTAGAGGACATCGTAAAACCTATATTGGATCTATGCCAGGAAAAATTATGCAAAATCTTGCGAAGGTTAAAACAAATAACCCTCTTTTTTTGCTTGATGAAATAGATAAAATGGCTATGGATTTTCGTGGAGACCCTTCATCTGCTCTATTAGAGGTGTTGGATCCTGAACAAAATAATGTATTCAATGATCATTATCTAGAAGTTGACTTTGACCTTTCCAATATAATGTTTATTGCTACCGCAAATTCAACAGATACGATACCTGCACCACTTCTAGATAGAATGGAAGTTATCAGGCTGCCTGGATATACAGAAAATGAGAAACTCCAGATAGCAAGAAAATATCTTGTTCCTAAACAATTTAAACTTAATGGATTGAAAAACAAAGAACTAACAATTCCTGTTCAGACAATCAGACATATAATTTCTGCATACACAAGAGAGGCAGGCGTAAGAAGCTTGGATCGAGAAATCAATAAGATTTGCAGAAAAGCGGTCAAAAATATCCTAATGACTTCCAAAAAAAATATAAAAGTTACACCTCCTCAAATAGAGGACTACTTAGGTGTTAAAAGATTTTCTTCAATGATCTGTGATAAGAAAGACATGGTTGGTCAAGCAAATGGCCTTGCTTGGACATCTGTGGGTGGTGAAATGTTGAGAATAGAGTGCGTGGCAATGTCTGGAAAAGGTAAAGTAACACAAACAGGACAGCTTGGTGATGTAATGCAAGAGTCAATTAAGGCAGCTATTACTGTAGTAAAGACCAGAACTACTTTTCTGGGTATAGATATTGATCAATTTGATAATAATGATATCCACATTCACGTCCCTGAAGGCGCAACTCCAAAAGATGGTCCAAGCGCTGGGATAACAATGGCTCTCGCTGTAGCTTCTACATTATCATCAATACCTATCAGATCTGACATAGCCATGACTGGTGAAATTACATTAAGAGGTGAAGTATTGGAGATAGGAGGTTTAAAAGAAAAACTTCTTGCCGCTCTTCGCTCTGGTATTAAAGATGTAATTATTCCTAAGGATAATGAAAAAGACCTAAGGGACATGCCCAAAGTCATTTTAGAGAAAGTTAAAATACACCCTGTTAGATTTGTCGATGAAGTCTTCACACTGGCACTAAAAGGAAAGCCAATTAAAAATAAAAATAAAATCAAGAAAACTATTACATCAAAATCAAAAAAAATAGATACATCTAAAAACTTACAATAGATATAGAAACCTAAACCACCACCCTCTGTAAACGAAAACTTATGTTTTTACCAGCTTTTTTTTCAAGAATTTATCACCTTTTTGTTTAATATTGATGTAGAATTGGCGTATGTTGATTATTAAATCAACAGTCTATAACTTAGAAATTAAAGAGGTGATAAATGAATAAAGCAGAATTTATAAGTGCCGTTTCTGAAGCAGCTGGAAGTAGTAAATCAGAAGCTACAGCTCATGTTGAAGCTGTAATAAATGTAGTTACGAATGCATTGAAAAGCGACAATGAAGTAACACTAGTTGGCTTTGGCACGTTCAAAGCTAAGAAGCGCGAAGCAAGAACTGGTAGGAACCCAAGAACTGGTGAATCTATACAAATAGCAGCTTCTACTGTACCTTCTTTTAAAGCTGGTAAAGCTTTTAAAGATGCTCTTAATTAGTAGATCTAATTAAGGGTGATTAGCTCAGCTGGTTAGAGCACCGCCCTTACAAGGCGGGGGTCGTAAGTTCGAATCTTACATCACCCACCATAAATATTTATAAGAAGCAGCATATGCTGCTTCTTTAGTATAGGTCTTTTGTGTTAACATACTTACCACGGAGGCGTAGTTCAGTTGGTTAGAATGCCTGCCTGTCACGCAGGAGGTCGAGGGTTCGAGTCCCTTCGTCTCCGTATAAGTTTTTTAAAATAATATGTTAACAACAATAAGAGATAAATTAAAAACCTGGGTAGTAATTTTATTAGTAATTCTTGTTGCTATACCTTTGATATTTCTTGGGGTAGGTGATTATGGTACTAATCAAGAACGTTTTGCATTCAAAGTTAATGATCAAGAAGTAAGTAAATCAATTGTTCTACAAGAAATGGGACAATTTAAAGATGTATTAAGAAAAAACTATCAAGGTTCAATCCCTCCAATTTATACTAACGAGTTTATAAAAAAAATCACTATTGATAATTTAATCAGAAGAAATATTGAAAATAATATCTCGACTAGTTCCAACCTAGTATTTAGTGATGAATCAATTATTGAAGATATTAGCAATACATCTTCTTTTAGGGATGAGAATGGTTTTAACTCACAGCTTTATAAAAGGCGATTATTTATGATAAATATGAACCCAGAGATTTATGAGCAATACGTATACCAGCAAGGAATTAGAAATCAGTTACGAAAAGCAATTACTGATACCTCAATACTAGGTGTTTATAATAAGAAGATAAATATAAATTCTAATTATCATTTAAAATTAGGTAGACTAGTACAAATTGATAAGAATAATATTAAAGACAATATAAATGTTACCCTAAATGATATTAATAATTACTATCAGGATAACAAAGAGTCTTTCTTTTCAGAACATGCGGCAATATTCAAATATATAAGACTAAATAAGACTAATTTTATTAAATCTATAAATATAACCGATGATGAACTTCTGAATATATATAATAAAAATATTAAATCAGGTATTTATAAGCTTGATGACCTTTACGAGTTGAATCATTTAGTATTTCCAATAAAAGCTAATAGAAATGATACCCTAATGTCCGCCGAAGAAGCACTTGTTGAACTGAAAGAAGGCGCTACGTTTTCACAGATTTCAAAAGACTTTAACGTTGATAGCGACACAAAGAATAATGAAGGTTATTTGGGAAAACTATCAATTAGTGAAATGCCAGATGTTATCAAATCTAATGTTGCAGATATGAAATTAAAAGATTTGAAAATTATATCAACAGAGACTAATGCTATACATGTCATCCAACTCATAAATATACATAAATCTGGCAATAAGTCTTTTGATACGGTCAAAGATGATATTAGAAATAAGCTGGTAAATAAAAAAGGATCATCCGAGTATTATGTAACTTTAGATGAGATAAAGAAAAGATTATATACACAGGGTAATACTTTAGAGGAAGTCTCTAAAGCTTTTAATCTTACACTTATGAAAACGCCTAAAATTGATAAAAATCATCAAGATAAAATACTATCAACAACTGTTGTTAAGAAGCTTTTTGATACAGTAGCTGATAATAAAATCTATGCACCAATATATATTGATAATGATGATGTATTATTGATAAATAAAATAAATAATTTCCCTCCAAGGCAACTTAAACTCGAGGAAACTGAATCTGCGATCAAAGCCTTGCTTTTCACTCAAGCAACGAATGACAAGTTAAGTAAAATTGCTAACGCAACATTAAAAAAACTTAATCAAAATAATTATAATAACTATGAATCATTTGAATTATATCAATATAGCGATAAGTATGAAAAAGAAATTATGCAAATCATTAATAGTCAGCCAGTCACAAATCTATTTACTTCTCATAAATTATCCTCAGGGAATTATTTGCTTTTAAAGCTTGATTCCTTTGAAGAAAAAATAGATAACAATAAGGTTGATGACGATAACTTTTTAGATGTCCTAGAAAATACAATATCTGAAGGTGATTATAATAACTTTTATACATCAAAGTATAATAATTATGAGATAGAAATTAATAAAGAATATTTAAATCAATAACCAACTATATTGAAGCCATTGTCAACGTATAATGTTTGTCCTGTCACCGAAGATGATAAGTTTGATATTAGGAAATAGGTTACATTAGCAACATCGTCAGTAGTTATATTTTCTTTGATTGGCGATTTTTTTTCATAAATGTCGAGTATTTGATTAAACCCACTTATACCTGCCGCTGCAAGTGTTTTAATAGGACCAGCTGATATTGCATTAACCCTAATTTTTCGTTCACCTAAAGAATCTGCAAGATATTTTACACTAGCCTCTAAGCTAGCTTTTGCTATACCCATGACATTGTAATTTTGAACAACTCTTTGCGCGCCTATATAGGAGAGGGTTACTATAGAGGACGACTCATTAAGAGAATCCCTAAATATTTTACACAAAGCTGTGAGACTGTATGAGCTTATGTCGTGTGCTATAGAAAATCCATTTCTTGTGACATTATCAAGATATTTTCCACTAAGCTCTTCTCTTGGTGCAAAGGCTGCAGAATGGATAATACCATCAAGATTGCCATATTTACTAACAACTTTCTCTTTCATAGATAAAATTTCCCCATCATCAGATAGGTCACATTGATATGCATCTAAGTCTATTTTAAGATCATCTTTTAACTTCAAAACTCTATCTTTGAGTCTTTCATTTTGATATGCGATGATTACGTTTGCTTTAGAATCACTTAGTTTTTTTGCAATTGCATAAGATATAGATCTGTTACTTGCAATACCTGTTACCAAAACATTTTTTTCATTTAGATTCATAATATAATTGTAATATAGTACATTATAGAGTAATGAGATTAAAGAAAGTAATTGCTCTATTATTAATCTTAATTTTTCATAATAGTTATATTTATGCGAATGATTCAATAAGTATAGGATACTCTGCAAAATATAATAATTTTGATAGTTTTGATTATGTGAATAAAAAATCAAAGAAAGGCGGTAGTATAACAATTTCTGCTTTTGGTACTTTTGATTCACTTAATCCATTTCTTCTCAAATCATTGTCGCCAGCTCAAATAAACAACTTAATGTTTGACACATTAATGACAAGAAGCTTAGATGAGCCGTCCTCAAGTTATGCTCTAGTAGCAGAATCTTATAGACTTGCTGATGATGAATTATCTGTGACATTTACGCTGGATAAGTCTGCAAGATTTAGTAATTCTCAACCTATCACTGCCTCTGACGTAAAGTATTCTTTCGAATTATTAACCTCTCCATCAGCTCATCCACAATATAGAATCTATTGGTCTGATATAAAAGAATCTAAAGTTATAAATGAAAACACTATTACATTTTATTTTAAAAGAAAGAATCCTGAACTGCATATGATTATCGGAGATTTGCCAATTTTTTCTAAAGATTGGCTATCTGCAGAAAATTTTTCAACCACTACAAAAAAAATACCTTTAGCTAGCGGTCCTTATTATATTAAGGATTACAGTATAGGTAAATACATTATATATTCAAGAAACAAAGATTATTGGGCTATCAACAAACCTTCACGTAAGCACATGTATAACTTTGATTCTATTACTATCAAATACTATAAAGACATGACGGTAGCACTAGAAGCATTCAAAGCCGGTGAATATGATTACATTTTAGAAAATCACTCTAAAAGATGGGCAAGAGACTATAATGGTCCTAATTTTGTAAATAAGAAAATAATTAAAACAGAACTTATTCATAAGAATAATGCTGGAATCCAAGGTTTTGCATTTAATACTCGCAATGATACTTTTTCTGATATTAATCTTAGAAAAGCTATCACTATTGTGTTTGACTTTGAATGGTCGAATAAAAACTTATTCTATAATCAATATTTAAGATCAAACAGTTTTTTTAGTAACAGTGAACTTTCAGCGAGTATAAATGTTTCAGAAGATGAATTATTATTGTCTAGGAATCTTTCAATAAATCCTGTTAGAATTAAAGATAAGATAGTCCTGCCAATTAATAATAGTCCTGCTGAATATAGAAAATCATTAATTACAGCAAAAAAAATACTTGATAAGTCAGGCTATTTTATAAAAGAAAATCAATTATATTCACCTAGAAATGAACCGGTTATAATAAACTTTCTTTTAGCACAAAAAGGGTTTGAAAGAATTCTTGCTCCTTTTAGAAATAATTTAAAAAGACTTGGAATTCTACTCAATTATCGAACTATTGATCTTTCTCTATATCAACAAAGATTAGATAACTATGATTTTGATATGACCGTCGTAAGCTATCCACAGTCACAATCACCGGGCAGTGAATTATTAAGTATGTTTTCCTCAATAAGCTATGATAAAAATGGTGCGTTTAATTTTCCTGGCATAAAAGATAAGGATGTGGATAAGATAATTGATAAATTAATCTATTCTTCAAATCGAAAAGAACTAACCACTGCAGCTCATTTATTAGATAGATTGCTCTGGAACCAATATTATTTAGTGCCTAATTGGTATATAAATACACATCGCGTTGCGTATTATGACAAATTCATTCAACCTAATATTAAGCCTTTATACTATCAGGCAACTAACTATGTTTTACAAACGTGGTCAATGAAATGATTATATATATCTTAAAAAGACTACTTTTAATGATTCCCACGCTGGTCGGTATTCTATTTTTTACTTTTTTAATTATTCAATTTGTACCAGGTGGACCTGTTGAACAATTAGTAAATAAATTATCTGGATTAAATTCTATTACCGAATCTTCATCTGCCTCTAGTTTATATCGAGGTTCTAATGGACTTTCTGAAGAACATATACAGCAACTTAATAAATTTTATGGTTTTGATAAACCTTTTTTTGAGCGTTTTTTAGTCATGATGGGTAATTATACTTTTTTTGATTTAGGAATGAGTTATTTTCATAACCAAAGCGTTGGTGAATTAATCTTGAGTAAACTTCCCGTTTCAATCACTTTAGGGCTATGGTCATTCATAATTGTATATGCTGTAAGCATACCGCTTGGCATCAAAAAAGCAATTAATGATGGTAGTAATTTTGATATTGTATCTAGCACAATCGTCTTGATAGGATATTCTATTCCCGGCTTTGTTCTGGGAATAGGATTAATCGTCCTTTTAGGAGGAGGGAGTTTTTTTGATATTTTTCCAACAAGAGGTCTAGTATCAGATAATTGGTCAGATCTAACTTTTTTTGGAAAAATCACTGATTACCTTTGGCACATAACTTTACCCATAATATGTCTTGTTATAGGTAGCTTTGCAGTTATGACTATGCTTACTAAAAACAGTTTTATAGATGAAATAAATAAACTATATGTTGTTACAGCTAGAGCTAAAGGCTTAAGTGAGAATAGGGTTCTTTATTCGCATGTTTTCAAGAATGCAATAATACCTATTTTAACTGGTTTCCCAGCACAATTTGTATCTGCATTTTTTACAGGAAGTATATTAATTGAGACAATATTTTCACTCGATGGAATAGGACTACTTTCTTATGAAGCAATTATTCAAAGAGACTATCCTGTAGTTATGGGCACACTATTTATATTTACTTTAATAGGCCTTTTAACAAAATTATTCACTGACATAATGTATGTTTATGTAGACCCTAGAATTAAATTTTCATCTTCAAATGCACATAGGAATTCTTAATGAACACTTTTTATACCATTTGGAATAATTTCAAAAGGAATAAAAGAAGTATTTATTCATTATATATCTTTAGTACGTTATTTATTTTAAGTCTTTTTTCTGAACTTATAAGTAACAACAAACCTATTATCATGAGCATTGATGGCGATATCTATTACCCATATATTATCAACTATACTGAAAAAGATTTTGGCGGCGAGCTAGAGACTACTCCAGATTATAAAGGATTTTATATAAGCAAGTTGTTAACTGAAAATAAAAATTGGGCTTTATTTCCTCCTAATCCACATTCATATAATTCTATTAATTTTAATAACTCACAACCTAATCCTTCACCTCCATCGGCAAATAATCTGCTTGGCACTGATGACAGAGGAAGAGATGTATTAGCAAGACTCATATATGGTTTTAGACTATCTGTAATTTTTGCTCTAGCTTTAACTGCTATAGGGATTATGATTGGTCTATTTTTTGGTGCTATTCAGGGATATTTCGCAGGTAAAACTGATTTATATCTCCAGAGATTTATCGAAATATGGGGATCTATGCCTGAACTTTATATTCTTATTATATTTGCCTCTATATTCGAACCAAGTATTTTGTTACTTATAATACTTTTATCGCTATTTGGCTGGATAGGATTATCTGATTATGTGAGAGCTGAATTCTTAAAGGGGCGTAATATGGATTATGTTAATGCCGCACGTACACTAGGATTGACAGACTGGCAAATAATTATTAAACACATATTACCTAACAGCCTAATCTCGGTCGTTACCTTTTTACCTTTCAGGATCAGCGGTGCTATCTTAATTTTAACCAGCCTAGATTTTTTAGGACTAGGCGTTCCACCAACTACTCCAAGCCTTGGAGAGCTATTAGCACAGGGAAAAGATAATATATCTGCATGGTGGTTATCATTAACTACTTTTTTTGTATTGGTAGGGACGCTACTTTTATTAATATTTATTGGTGAGGGAATTAGAGAATCTATCAGTGGAAAATCATCATGAGTATACTTGAGTATAAAAACTTTAGTGTTAATTTAAAAAATACTAATAAAGATCTAGTTAAACATATCTCTTTTAACTTAGATAAAGGCGAATCTTTAGGAGTTGTTGGCGAATCAGGTTCAGGAAAATCAATAACCGCTCTATCTGCATTAGGTTTATTGAATAAAGATATATTTAGGTCAAGCGGTGAAATTATTTATGATAATAATAATATTCTGAATCTATCTAACGAGAATTTATCATTAATTAGAGGTAATGAACTATCTATGATATTTCAAGAGCCCATGTTATCGCTCAATCCTGTGAAGAGTCTTGAATCACAAATCAATGAATGTCTAGAATTATCTAATTATCCTATTACAAATGATAACGTACTCGAAACATTAAAATCTGTCGGTTTACAAGACATTGATAAAATTCTATCAAGTTATCCTCATATGCTCTCAGGCGGCCAAAGACAACGCTTTATGATTGCTATGTCTATAATTAGAAAACCTAAGGTTATAATTGCTGATGAACCAACAACTGCTTTAGATGTAACATTACAAAAGCAAATATTAGATATGTTATTGAACTTAAAAAAAAATCTAGGCATGGCATTAATATTAATTTCACATGATATTAATCTAATCAGAACTTATTGTGAAAGAATACTTATTATGAAAGAAGGGGAGATTATAGAAGATAATACTTCAAATATGATTTTTTCAAATCCCAAGCATGAATATACAAATAAATTAGTTAATTTCAAGACAACACCTTATCGTAATAATACTGTAAAAAGTAATGAAATCGTTCTTGAAACACAAGGTTTGAGTTGTAAATATTTGACAAAAGATAGTCTTTTTAAAAGAAAAAGAAATTATTTTAAAGCATTAGATAATATAAATATAAATATTAGACAAGGTGAGTCAGTTGGTATTGTTGGTGAATCAGGTTCAGGAAAAACTACATTAGCTATGTCAATTATGCATCTCTTGTCATATGAAGGTAAAATTAAAATCATTGATAATATTAATGAATCAAAAATTAAATACGATAGAAAGTTAAGGAGAAACTTTCAAATTGTTTTCCAGGATCCATTTTCATCTTTATCACCAAGAATGACTATATTCCAAATTATATCTGAAGGAGTAAAACACCTTTTAGATGTAAATAATAATGAAATCCATGAGATGTGTATTAATATTCTGAATGATGTTGGACTAGAGGACAATATGCTATATCGCTACCCACAAGAGTTCTCTGGAGGTCAAAGGCAAAGAATAGCAATTGCACGTGCTCTAATTCTTCAACCCAAACTTTTGATATTAGATGAACCTACAAGCGCTCTAGATATATTAGTACAAGATAGCATTGTCAAACTATTAGTGAATCTACAAAATAAATATAACCTCTCTTATTGTTTTATTAGTCATGATTTGCATCTAATTAAAAAAATATGCCATAGAACCTATGTTATGAAAGACTCCAAAATCATTGAAGAAGGTTTGACACAGGATGTTTTTGAAAAGCCTAGTAATAGTTACACTAAAGACCTTATTGCATCATCTTTCATTTGATAAATATCCTAGTAAGTATTTTTTTATAGATATCTATTAGTATTTCTAAATCATTTTCACGAACACATTCATTAATTTTATGAATAGATCTATTAGTAAGTCCTAATTCAACAACTTCATCACAAACTTTAGCCATAAATCTTCCGTCCGAGGTACCCCCATTTGTACTTACGATTGTTTCTAAATCTGTAACATCTTTAATTGAGTCTTTGCATATATTTATAAACTCTTTTTTAGTAGTTAAATAAGGTTCCCCAGAGTGTTTCCATGTTATTTCATATCTACAATTACTTTTATCAAGAATAGTTATAATCTTATCTTTAATCTCATTATGACTTGTTTCTGTTGAATATCTGACGTTGAATGCAATATTAGAACTTCCGGGTATTACATTATCTACTCCAGTTCCGCTATTGATGTTGGATATCTGAAATGAAGTTGGTGGAAAATGACTATTACCGCTATCAAATTTTATTTCTAAAAGTTGACTTAGTATTTTTGAAGTCAAGTGTATTGGATTTTCAGCTTTTTCAGGATACGCTACATGACCCTGTATACCAAATACAGTTAAATGTCCTGTTATTGAGCCCCTTCTGCCATTTCTAATAACATCTCCTATAGAATCAGATGATGAGGGCTCTCCCACTAAACAATAATCTAATTCATTTTTATTAAAAGTATTATTTTCAACTAATTTTCTTATGCCATTAATGGCATCACCCTCTTCATCACCCGTAAGGATTAATTTAATTGAGCCATGGATACTGCCATTTTCAGTAATAAATTCTCTTACTGCTTGCATGAAACATGCTATACCACCTTTCATATCTGATGTTCCTCTTCCTACTAAAAAAGCACCCTTTTTAGTAAGCTCAAAAGGCTGAGATTCCCATAAATCAATATTTCCAGAAGGTACTACATCTGTGTGACCAATAAATGCTAAACACGGCTTTCCATTACCATAAGTAGAAATCATATTTTGTACATCATTAAATTTTTTATATTCAGTTTTAAAGTTAGATGAAGATAGATATTTCTCTATATATTTTTGGCAATCAGAAGTATCAGGAGTCACGGATTCAAAACTTATTAAATTTTCTAGCAATGAAACAATGTCATTATTTAAACTCATTTATATCCTCTTCTGATCTCAAAGTTAATATCTCGAACCCATCATTTGTCACAAGGACTGTATGCTCATATTGTGCTGACAATTCATGATCTTGAGTAACTACTGTCCATCCATCATTAAGCGTCTTTGTTTTGTAACTTCCTACATTAATCATCGGCTCAACTGTAAATATCATCCCTTCTTCAAGCCTTAAACCTGTATTTTTTTTACCATAATGAAGTATTTGCGGACTTTCATGAAATTTTTTTCCAATACCATGTCCACAATACTCTCTTACAACAGAGTAATTCTTTGCTTCTGCATATTGTTGAATTGCAGCACCTATATCTCCAATTGTCGAACCAGGCTTTATAACCTTAATCCCTTCAATCATTGATTGTCTTGTTACTTCACATAGTCTATTGGATAATGTTGATGTCTTTCCCACCAAGAACATTCTACTTGTATCTCCATGATATTCGTCTTTTATAACAGTTACATCGATATTAATTATATCTCCATTTTTAAGTTTTTTAGTATCAGATGGAATACCATGACAAATTTGATGATTGACAGATGTGCATATGGACTTTGGAAAGCCTCTATAATTTAAGGGTGCCGGTATCGCATCTTGCACGTCCACAATATATTCATGACATATTCTGTCCAATTCACCTGTAGAAATACCAGGTTTTACATACTCTTTAATCATCATAAGAACATCAGCTGCAAGTTTACCTGCAACTCTCATCTTATTAATCTCTTGTGTAGATTTTATAAAGTCTTTCATAACCTATTGAATTTGAGTAATTCACCAAAAAAATAGCAGTTTATTGTTGTTGTAATCACTCAAATATGATACAACACTTTATGAATTTTATTGGAGTATTTTATAAATGAATGGACTTTCTATCAAGGAAATGATTGATGCAGGCGTACATTTCGGACATAGATCTAAGTACTGGAATCCTAAAATGGAACCTTATATCTACACGACACACAAAAAACTACATATTATTAATCTAGAAAAAAGTGCAGAACATTTCGATCAAGCATCTAAGTTTATACAAAAGCTTGTTTCTAACAATGGAAAAATCATGTTCATAGGTACTAAAAGAGCAGCATCTGAAATTGTAAAAAAGTATTCTGATCTAACATCAATGCCATATGTTAATAACAGATGGTTAGGTGGTCTTTTAACGAATTTCAATACAGTCAAACAGTCCATAGCTAAGCTTGAAGATTTGCGTAATAAATATAAGAATCAAAAAATTTATAACTTATCAAAAAAACAAGCTATAGACTTAAAGCGTAACATAGAGAGATTAGAAAAAAACTTATTAGGAGTTCAGAAGTTAAGCAAACTTCCAGATGCAATTTTCGTTATTGATACAAGATATGAACGAATAGCTATACAGGAAGCAAATAAATTGAACATACCTGTGATAGCATTAGTTGATTCAAACAACTCATTCGAAGGTGTAGATTATATGATACCTGCTAATGATGATGCAATGTCCTCTATTGATTTATTCTTAAAATCTATATCGGAAATTATATTAGAATCTAAACCTAAAAAAACCATTAGCTCTACTGAAACTAAAGATAAAAAAAAATCTATAAAGGCTAAAAAAGTTTTAAAAACAACTGAAGTCAAAAAGGTTTCCTCAGATACAACAAAAGATGCTTCTAAACAAACGGATGAAATAAGCGATGAGTAATTCTAAAGAACTTCTTAAACAACTTAGAGATATGACGGGTGCAGGTATATTAGATTGTAAAAAATACCTTGATAAAGCAGGGAATAACCTTGATGAAGCTATTAAATTATTTAGATCTGAAGCAGGGGTGAAAGCTGATAAAAAAGGCTCTAGAATAGCAGCAGAGGGTATTGTTAACTACTATGAAGACGATGACTCAATGCTTTTGTTAGAACTTAATTCAGAAACAGATTTCGTTGCTCGTGATAGCTCTTTTATCGCATTAGCTAAAACCATAAGTGAAAGGTTATTGAAAAGTGATGATTCCAGTAATATGGACAAGATATCAGATGATATAACATCCGCAATATCAAAATTAGGAGAAAACATTAAGCTCAGACGTCATGTAAAGGTTCAGAAAAAAAATTATGTTTATGGATATAGCCACAATAATAAAATTACATCACTAGTGGAGTTAAAAAATGATGATAGTGATCTAGCAAAAGATATTTGCATGCAAATAGTCGCATCAAACCCTTTAGCAATTGACGAGGCTTCTATTAATCAAGAAACTCTGAAATCAGAGAAAGAAATATACAAAACTGAACTAGAAAAAATTGATAAGAAAGAAGATATCAAACGTAATATCCTTGATGGAAAAATGAAAAAATTTGTTAATGATAATACATTAATAAATCAACCTTTTGTTAAAGATCCATCAACTAGCTTATCTAAAATTATGAAAAATAATCAAATAATCTCTTTTGCTCGATTCGAAGTGGGTGAAGGAATTGAAAAAAAATCTGAAGATTTTGCCCAAGAAGTTTATAGTCAAATAAGCTAGATTTATAACATGTTTGATAAGATTAAATCAGATACTGCTGCCACTATGGACAAGAGTATCGAAAGTTTCCATCAAGTTCTTTCAAAAATTAGAGCCGGTAGGCCTAATCCGAGTATACTTGACCAAGTGACTGTAGATTACTTTGGGAGTAATACACCTGTAAAACAATTAGCTAATATTACTGTATCAGACGCCTCAACTATTTCCCTTAGTGTTTGGGATAAAAATGCGGTTTCAGCTATTGAAAAATCGTTATCTGAAAGTACATTAGGAGTTAATCCCGTAGTTAATGGAACTAATATACACATAAAGTTTCCTCCTCTAACTCAAGAGCGTAGATCGGACTTAAATAAAATAGTAAAAAAAGAAGGTGAAACTATTAAAATCACTCTTAGAAATATCCGAAGAAATGCGAATACATCTATCTCTAATCTAGAAAAGGAAAAAAAGATTTCAAAAGATTTTGAGCGTGATTATACAATAGAGATTCAGGAGCTCACTGATAAGTACATCAAACTATCTGAAGATATAGTTGTAAAGAAAATTGAAGAAATTAGCGAAGTTTAAATTTGAACCATATTGCATTTATAATGGATGGCAATGGTCGCTGGGCCAAAAGCAAAGGCCAGTCTAGACATTATGGACACAAAATTGGCTCCTCTAAAGTATATGAAGTTTTTAAATATTGCACTGAACTAGGCTGTAACACAGCAACATTTTTTGCTATGAGTAGCGAGAATATGTCGAGAAAAACTAGTGAAACTGATTTTATATCGAACCTTTTATCTTCATCTATAGAAAAACACTTTTCTGATTTATTAGAAAATAAAATAAAATTTAGAGTTATTGGTGACCTATCTGCACTGCCTAAAAATATTTTAGATATTATAAAAATGGCTGAACATGAAACAAGAATGTTTACAGGCTACAGACTAAATGTTGCATACAACTATGGTGGCCATTGGGATATTATACAATCTATTAATGCTGCATTATCAAATCATGAGGATATTAACTATGCTACAGTATCTAAATATTTATCTACTGAGGGAAATTATCCAGATCTAATAGTGAGAACTGGTGGTTATAAAAGACTTAGTAATTTTATGCTTTGGCAATCAGCATACAGCGAATTAAAATTTCTTGATATACTGTGGCCTGATATCTCTAAAAACATTATTTCGAAAATATTCAATGAATACGCTAATATAAAAAGAAAATTTGGTCTAGTCGAATGATGTTTGAGCTTTTTAAAAGATCGTTAACAGCAGCACTTATGCTCCTTTTTTTTATTGTTATATTTTTTTATGGAAATAATACAATAATTATCCTAACAATATATACATTTACCGTATTAGCATTTTATGAGTGGCTATATATGCACGCAAAATCTATCATTAAGGTTTTATTATTTAGTCTAATATTATTTGTAATACATTATCTAAATATTTTTAATATGTATTTTATATCATTATCCTCAATAACTTTTTGGATATTCCTACTTTCTTTTATGTTTTTTAACCCAGATAGATTAAAAAATATCTTAAGAAAGAATCATACACTAATAGGTTTTGTAATTTGTACTTCATTCTTTATACACCTATTAAACCTATATCCAAGTACTAACATATTTGAGTCTGAAAACAATTTATTAGATAACAAAATATACTTTTTAATGCTCATCTTTTTTATTTCATCTATTGACATATCTGCTTATATTTTCGGTAAGTTTTTTGGTAAATATAAAATAGTGCCTAATATTAGTCCTAACAAAACAACAGAAGGATACTTAGGTGCATATATCAGCACATTACTTCTTTTTTTCGTATTTTTTTATGTGAATCAAATGATATGGACGATGACTGATTTATTCTTTTTAAATATATTTATCTTACTGGCTTTTAGTGGCGATTTATTTATTAGTTTTGTAAAGCGTGTTCATAAAATTAAAGACACAAGTAATATATTGCCAGGCCATGGAGGCCTACTTGATAGATTAGATAGTTATCTGCCATCTCTACCGTTATACTATATATGGTTTATGCTATGAATACGGTATCAATATTAGGTAGCACTGGTTCAATTGGACAGAGTTCACTTAAAGTCATATCAAAACTTCCTAAAGAGGTTTGTGTGTATGGAATATCTTGTCATAACAATATTCTACTTCTCCATCAACAAATCATAGAATACAAACCAAAATATGCTGTTATCACCAATAAAGAGTCATACGATTTTTTTATAAGTAAATACGGTAAAAAAGTTTTGCGCACAGAGATATTGTATGGTGATGATGGATTAAATCTTATCACTTCTGAATCCGATGTTGATTCAATCATTGCAGCAATCGTAGGCTTCGAATGCATATATCCTGTTATTCAGGGCATAAAAAATAATAAAAGAATCTTAATAGCAAATAAAGAAATTCTTGTATCAGCAGGTAAAATTATTTTGTCTATGTTAAAAGATTCTAAATCTACTTTAATCCCTATTGATAGTGAACATAATGCATTGCTACAAATAATTTTATCTTCAGGCCTAGACTATAAAATAAATAATCATGAGTATTATAAAAAAAATATAAAAAATATTACAATAACTGCATCAGGCGGACCATTTATAGATTTCTCTACAAATGACCTTAAACATGTCACTGTATCTGATGCAATAAAACATCCGACATGGAACATGGGAAAGAAAATATCTGTAGATTCCGCAACTATGATGAATAAGGGATTAGAAATAATTGAAGCTAAAATTCTTTTTAATATTGATACATCAAACATTAATGCTTTGATACACAGAGAGAGTAGGGTTCATGCATTGGTAGAGTTTTTTGATGGAACAATAATATCTCATATGTCTAACCCTAACATGATGATTCCAATATCTTATGCGCTGACATACCCAAGAAGGGTGTTTAATAATGACTATGAAAGTTTTAATTATACTAATTTTTCATTTGAAGAAATTCCTCTCGACAAATATCCTTGTTATAGACTTGCAAGATACGTAGCTGAAACTGATAAAAATTCAGCATTAATTCTTAATGCAGCTAATGAAATTAGTGTAGAATACTTCTTAGATGGTAAGATTTCATTCCTTAATATTCCGGATATAATTGAGCATATCCTAGATGTAAGTGATTATGTAGATCATACTGACCTTGATTCAATATTGAATAATGATATGCAAACAAGAGAATTAACAAAAAAATATATTAAAAATAAATATCTATAATTATGGATTTAATCAACAGTCTACTTGGGTTTGTTATTGCAATAGGAATTTTAGTAACATTCCATGAATATGGACATTTCATAGTTGCAAGAATCTGTAATGTAAAAGTTCTGAAATTCAGTGTAGGATTTGGTAAATCTCTAATCAAATTTCAATCAGATAAGAACTCTACTGAATATTCTCTCTGCATGATACCGCTTGGTGGGTACGTACAAATGCTTGAATCAAAAACTCCTGATGGTCAATCAAATAATATAGATAAGCAAGAGCATAAGTATTGCTTCGATAAGAAAAATGTTTATCAAAGATTTGCAATCGTTGCTGCTGGACCAATTTTCAACTTAATATTAGCAATTATCTTCTTTACTATGACATACTTAAACGGTATTGGTGGTATAAAACCAACTATAAATGTAGGTGATAGCGATAATGTTCTACAGATTCTATCTGTAAATAATACTTCTGTTAAACGCTGGCAAGACGTAAGAATAGAGATTCTTAACAATGTAATGAATGACAGTAGCATTACGATGTCTCTTAAAGACAGTAATACTAAGGAACTTAGTAAGTACGTCATAAATTATGATTCATCAGTTCTTAATATGGAAGGAGATATAATCAAAAACATTGGTCTGAAGATGTCTCTTCCATATTCGCATGCAATTATTGGATCAGTTAGCAATCAACCGAATAATAAAAATATTCGCGTAGGTGATAAAATAGTTTTTGTGGACAATAAACCAATAAAGAGTTGGATTAAATTTGTTGAGTACATTCATAATAATCCAGATAAAACTATAAATATTATTGCTGTAAGAAAAAACAAAGAAGTTGAATACACAGCTGATATTCTAACTAAGAATAACATAGGTTATTTGGGAGTTTCACAAAAGTCAGACTTATCTTCATATGTAATTGTCAACTATTCCTTTAAAGATGCTATTGCAAAAGCATTTCATAGTACCACTGATTATACAATCCTTACATTTAAGATGATTGGTCGATTAGTTATTGGTGAGGCAAATGTAAAGAACTTGAGTGGACCTTTATCTATAGCTCAATTTTCAGGTAAATCACTCGAGATGGGATTGTCATATTTTCTTTTTCTACTTGCCGTGTTAAGCGTTAGTCTCGGTGTTCTTAACCTTTTGCCTATTCCAATGTTAGACGGAGGTCATCTTGCTTATTACACATATGAAATGTTAATAGGTAAAGAAATTCCTTATAGCGTTCAAATGGGAGCGCAATTTATTGGTTTAGCAATTTTAGGACTTATCATGATAGTCGCATTTTATAATGATTTTGTAAGAATATTTGCATGAGTAAAATATTTTTATATTTACTATTGTTAGTCCTTCCCTTAGTGGCAATTGCGAATGATCGGCAGGTAAATTATGTTTCAGTTGAAGGTAATAATAGAATTACATCATCAGAAATTATAGAGTACTCTGGTTTACAAATTGGTAAAGTATATGATAAGAGTGACGTAGCGAATTTAATTAAAACTCTTTTTTCTACAAATCTATTCAAAAATATACAAATTAAATTAGATAACAATACTCTATACATTCAGGTGATTGAGCGTCCACTGATATCAAAAATAATAATAGACGGTAACAATCTAATAGAAACAGAACAAATATTAAACTCGTTGAAGGGCATTGGCATATCACAGAGTAAACCATATAGTAGAAATCTAATTGATAAAGTTCAACAGGAGTTAGTAAGACTTTATTATGATAACGGCAGATATTCATCGTCAATAAACCTATCTGAAAAAAATCTAGAGAACAATATCATAGAACTCTCATTACAGATAGATGAAGGTGAAGCCTCTACAATCAAAGAGATTAAAATTATAGGTAACAATACATTTTCAGAAAGACAATTAAAATCCTTATTTAAGTCAGGACCGAAATATTGGTTTGAGGTATGGTCAGACAAGGATATCTATAGTAGTACTTTTTTAGATCAAGATATAGAGAGTATGAGAGATTACTATCTTGATCGAGGATATGCAAAATTTAGAATTGTTTCTAAACAAGTAAATCTTTCACCTACAAAAGAAGATATATATATTACACTGTCAATTGATGAAGGTAAATTATTTAAATTTGGCACAATAACAGCATACGGGTTAGAAAATTTTGATTCTGAGATATTTACAAATATATTTAATTTCAATCTTAAACCTGATTCTACTTTTTCAAGAGCTAGAATAGAGCAAGCAAAGAATTCTATAGAATTCATTCTTGGCGAACAAGGATATGCGTTTCCACAAATAATATATAACCCAATCTTTCGAGATGAATCTAATTATGTTGATATTACATTTAACGTTGACCCTAGAAATAAATCTTTTGTAAGAAGAATTAATATTAAGGGGAATACTAAAACAAATGATGAAGTGTATAGACGTGAACTACGACAGTTTGAGTCTTCTTCATATTCTGAGAGTAATATAAATAGATCAAAGGTTCGTCTTCAAAGGCTTAAGTTTGTTAATCAAGTTGAAATAGAAAAAAGAGTGATTAATGAATCTCTAGGAATTATAGATATAGATTTTCTTTTAGAGGAAACTCAGTCAGGAGAATTCAAAGTAGGTGCGGGTTATTCTGATTCTTCAGGCGCAATTTTTAATGTAAAAGTTCAACAAGATAATTTCTTAGGAAAAGGTAATAACGTAGCTCTAGAATTAGAGAAAAGTTCCTATAAAAAATTAATTCGTTATCAGAATACTAATCCATACTTCACAAATAATGGCATATCTAAAACGACAAGTTTAATATTCAGTGAAACAGATGTCTCATCGACTTCAACAGCTGCTTATGTTTCCGATACGATAGCTTATGGTGTTAGTTACTCTGTTCCGATATCTGAAACCAGCTACTATGGTTATGGAGGGCAACTAGTATATACTGATTACACAACTACTATAGGTTCACCCTCAAATGTCACAAGTTTTCTTGATAAACACGGCACGAAACATCTAGGTTTTCTGTTTAATGCTAGTATAACAGACGATACTAGAGATAGAGTCGTATACGCATCTTACGGTAATAAACAATCGTTAATTGGTAACCTTTATTTACCCCCAGATTTAGACTACTCTTATGCATCTCTCAAATTTACGGGCGAATACAATGTTCCTTATGTTTTAGATTTTTTTAATTTATTTGATTGGAACACTGTATTGTCAAATAAACCACAAGTAGGTATAGGGGTGGGCCTACTTGGCTCTTCTTCATTACCTTTCCATGATAAATTCTTTGCTGGCGGTGACGGCACTGTTAGAGGTTTTGATTCTTCAAGCCTTGGGCCTTTAAGAGCTGCTGGATGTACTGCAAAAACTTGTGATGCAATTGGGGGTGATTTTTTAGTAGCAATACAAAATGATTGGATATTTCCTCCGCCCCCATTTTTAGGGATCGATAAAAGAGTATTCAGAGGATCTTTATTTTTAGATATAGGTAATGTGTTTGAAGATGTCTCTGATTTTAGTTATAGTGAACTAAGAGGCAGTTACGGTATACAGCTTAACTTCAGAACGCCAGTAGGTGCTGTTGCAATGGGTTTTGTTGATACTTTCAAATCCAAATCTGGAGATGATACAAAGCCAATAATATTTTCACTTGGAGGAGCTTTCTAATGTTTAAAAGAGTAATTACATCAATTTTATTTTTCTTACTTATTGTTTCAAATAATGCATTTGCTGATACTAAAATTGGCGTAGTTAAGCTGGATATTCTTTTTAAAGAAATTCCAATTTATAAAGAATCACAAAATAATCTCAAAAAGGAATTTAAGCCAAAAGCGGATGAATTAAAAAAAATAGAAACCTCATGGAATAAGCTAAATGATGATTACCTTAAAAATGAAAGAGTAATGTCTAAAAATGATAGAAAAGCAAAAATAGCAGAAATCAACGAAACGGAGAAAAAGTTCAGAAATAAACAACAGGAATTGCAAAAAGCTCTTCAATCGAAACAAAACTCTGAGCTTCAGAGGATAAGAGTAATTGTCGAAAAAGCAATCAATGATTATGCTGATAAAAATGATTATGATTTGATATTAAGGGCTGATGGCACTACCTTATACGCAAAAAAATACGTTGATATAACGCAAGATATTATAAATCTTCTAAACTGATATGAAGCTTAATAAAGCTTATAATTGTGAAGAACTTAGCGAACTATTAAATGCTGTTTGTGACCGGAAATTAAACAAATCATTCGATACTCTATCTACAACCAGTAATCCTCTGATAAATTCGCTGGGCTTTGTTACCAAAGATCAAACAGATGCTGATCTATCATGCTTTGCTGGCTTGATTGTAAGTAAAACATTTTCTCAGGTTGTGAGTAAAGATACTACGCTTTTTAGATGTAAAAATGTAATGCAGTCAATTAGCAAATTGCTTTACACGCAATGCATTCATTCAAAATACATACCTCTCAAGAATCATATTAATGTTATTGTTGGTGAAAATGTATCAATTGGAAAAAATTGTATCTTATATCCTGGTGTTTTTATAAATCACAATGTGATGATTGGTGACAATGTAATAATACATCCTAATACTGTAATAGGGTCTGATGGTTTTGGGCTTTATAAAATTGATGATGACTGGCATAAGATACCCCATGCTGGCTCTGTGATTATTGAGGATAATGTTGAAATAGGATCGTGCACAACAATTGATAGAGGTTTAATTGATGATACGATTTTAAAAAATAATTGTAAAATTGATAATCTAGTACATGTCGCACACAATGTAACTATTGGTAAGAATACTGCGATAGCTGCATGTTCAGGAATTGCAGGCAGTACAAAAATTGGTAATAATTGCACAATTGGCGGAGGATCAGGTATAAACGGTCACATTTCCATTTGTGATGATGTGCATATCCATGGAATGTCAATGATAACAAAATCTATTAAATCTAAAGGTGAATATGCATCTGGAATGGCTGCTGATAGTGTTCGTAATTGGAGAAAAAATCAAGTATTATTCAGAAATCTTTATAAAAAAAGCAGGTAATTTATATGAACATTCAAAATTATTTACCACATAGGTTTCCATTTTTGCTCATTGATAAAATTATTGATCTTAAAAAAAGCGAATCAATAGTTGCACAAAAGAATGTAAGCAACAACGAACCTTTCTTCCAAGGTCATTTTCCTGATTATCCAGTATTTCCTGGCGTTTTATTATTAGAGTCTATGGCACAGGCTACTGCAATACTTGATGTTGAAAGTAACAAAAGAGATATGACAAAGCAATTGTATTACTTCGTAGGCGTAGATAAAGCACGCTTCAAAAAGCAAGTTATACCTGGTGATATAATCATTATTAGTGCATCAATAATCCAGAGTAAAAGAGAAATACATAAATTTTCAGCTGAGTGTCGTGTAGATAATGAAATTGTATGTACAGCTGATTTAATAGGGGCTGTAAGATTAAAAAATGATTCATAAGACTGCATTAGTAGATTCAACGGCATCAATTAGTTCAAATGTTCAAATAGGAGCTTATGTAATAATTGATAAAAACGTGTCTATTGGTGAAGGTAGCGTCATTAAAGATCATGCTGTCATTAGAGAAAATACATCTCTTGGAGAGAACAATATAGTTTTTCAATATTCAAGCATTGGTGAAGAACCACAAGATCTTAAGTTTAAGAACGAAAAAACTACATGTACTATTGGCAATAATAATATCTTTAGAGAAAATTGTACCATTCATAGAGGGACTAAAGACGGTATTTCAGATACGAATATCGGTAACAATAATTTATTTATGGCATATACGCATGTAGCTCATGACTGTATCATTAAAGATGAATGCATTCTATCAAATGCAGCAAGTTTAGCTGGCCATGTGGAAGTTGATTCGAACGTTTCTTTAGGAGGTTTTACATTAGTACATCAATATTGCAGAATAGGTAAGCATGCATTCTCAGGACTTGGTACAGTAATATCCCAAGATGTAACACCATACACGCTTATAGCAGGCAATCATGCTAAAGCATATAAAATAAACTCAGAAGGTCTAAAGAGAAAAAACTTTAATGAATATGATATCAAACAAATAGAAAAATGTTTCAAAATATTTATCAGATCAAGTAAACCTATCAAAGAAAAACTAAATTTATTCAAAAATCTTAATATAAATAATGTCCACGCAGATTATTTTGTCGACTTTATTTTAAGTAGTAAAAGAGGAATCACACGCTAGGATATAGTATCTTTTCGGCTATGCTTGTTAGACTTTCAGTTGATTCTTCTGAAATCTTTTTTCGGATTTCCTCGTAATTTATAAAAAACTCACTCCTATATCTTTCATCATTATCAATACTATTCAGCTCTACCATGATATCTACTTGATCATTATATGTAGGTTGAATAAATTCTTTTACTATCGGTTTTTCACCGATTGTTGATCCTAAAATAAGATTTACAAGACCTATATGTTTGACTGTAATTAATCTTTTCATTATTAGATATGATAAGTATGAAAGTTTATACATAATCACCATAGGAATATCTAATATCGCTAGTTGAAGAGTTATAGTACCTGATGCACACAAAGCTTTTCTGCAATTACTAATCTGATTGATATCTTTACCAGAAATTAGGTGTTTATGATATTCTTCGGGAAGCAGTTGCTTTATTATATATTTAGATGTCTCATCTGCATAAAAAATTGCAATCTTCTCTTTTTTATTTTTTTGTATACAGTCTAGCATGACAAATAAATTGCTCTTAATTTCAGATTCTCTACTGCCTGGGAATATTCCTAAATCTATGGTTCTGTTTTCATATTTCTTTATCGAATTAATTAAGTCATATCTATTATTTAGAGGATGACCAACATATGAAACATTATTTGTATATTTTTTAAAAAATACCTTCTCGAATGGAAAAATAACCGCAAGATGATCTATTGATTCTAAAAACTTTTTAGATCTTTTCTCACGCCAAGCCCATACTTGAGGAGCAACGTAAAATAAAACAGGAATATTTAGACTTTTTGCGTAACGAGCTATTTTTTGATTAAATTCAACATAGTCAACTAGCACAACCAAATTTGGTCTATTATCGTAAATATATTTTTTAGCAGTTCTAAGTGCTTTTATAATTTTATTATACTTATATAAAACTTCAATAATCCCTACTACAGATATATCTTCAGTATCATAAATTACTTTAGCATTAGTTTTTTTTATTTCACTTTGTCCAAAAGCAACAAATGAAATATCTTTATTAACCTTTAAATGCTCTTTTATATAAGCTGCCGCATGTTGATCTCCAGAAGATTCCCCAGCTATTATAAAAATATTCTTCTTATCCATCATAATTATTTAAAATATTGCATATACTTTTTACATGTTTTTTTGGAAGTTCTGGATAAATAGGAAGGGACAAACATTGTTTTGAAATTTTTTCTGCCATAGGTAAAGATTTGTACTCACTATTTTTATAAGCACTATACTTATAAATCGGTTTAGAATAATAAATACCAAAAGGTATATTTTCTTTATTAAGATATTTTTCTATTTTTTTCCGATTTTTTACTCTTATGGTATATTGATTGTAGCTATGATCAGCATTTCTATGTGTAAATGGAAGTATAATATTATCATTTTTAATATTCTTATTGTAAATATCTGCTATTCCTTTTCTTTTACTAATAAATGAATGTACATAATTTATTTTTACATTTAGAATTGCAGCTTGAATTTCATCTAATCGACTATTGTAACCAATTAAATCATGCTGATTTCTTTTTATGCCACCATGCGTCCTTAGTTTTAGAATCAGATCGTAGTATTTCTTATTTTTAATACTTATAAGTCCTCCATCCCCGAAACAACCAAGGTTTTTAGTGGGAAAAAAGCTAAAACATCCCATATCACCATAAGTTCCTGTTTGTTTCTTCTTAAATGATGCACCAAAAGATTGAGCACAATCTTCCACATGATATAGGGAATAATTTTTACAAATCTTATTAATTTCATCTAACTCAGCAGCTTGTCCAAATAAATTAACTGAAAGAACAGCTTTTGTTTTTTTTGATATTACTGGGACTATTTTTTTTGGATTAATATTAAAAGTATGAGGGTTTATATCAGCAAAAATAGGATTTGCACCTACTAGTGAAATTGCTTCAGCTGTTGCGAAATATGTAAAGGGTGATGTTATCACTTCATCACCAGAACCAATTCCTATAGCTCTCAAAGATAAAACAAGTGCATCAGTCCCTGAATTACAGCTCACTGTATATTTTGAATTTAAGTATTTTCCACTAAGCTGTTCAAACTTTTTTACATTATCACCCAGGATATAGTTACCAGATGATAGAATATTTAATATCTTTTTATCGATAATATTTCCAAAATCTCTATATTGTTTTTTCAGATCAAATATTTTCATATATCAAAACCCTCTCGTAATCCTCTTAGCTACCTTAAGAGCAGTCTCACCTGAGATACCGTCAGTCATAGGAACATCTTTACCATAACATGTGTTTATAAAATTATTTATTTCTTCTTTTAAAGAGTCAGCTTTTTTGAATTTAAAGTTTCTTGTAATAAATTTATTTTTATCATTCTTTATAAGTTGTTTGAGCTCATTATTAATGAAATCTACGGAATAATAAGTTTTATCAGAAAAAATCCTCATTTTTCTCTCATTCTTTGTGCTAATCCGACTTGCAGTAAGATTTGCTATAATATTATCTTCAAATTTGATTCTTACATTAGCAATATCAGTTAGATCTGTAATTATTTTTTTCCCTGAAACTGATATATTCTTGATGCTTTTTTTTACAAGTGACAGAACGATATCAATATCATGAATCATCAAATCTAACACAACATCAACATCATTAGCTCTAGGATTAAACTGACATAATCTATGTACTTCTATAAATTGTGGATCTTTAAAATTCTGTTTAAGTTTCTTTATTGCAGGATTAAATTGCTCTAAATGTCCTATTTGTAGTATACATTTATTAGTTTTTGCTAGATCGTTGAGCTTCGTTGCTTGTGCAACTGTTTCAGTCATTGGTTTTTCTAATAGAACATGTTTTTTATTTTCTATAAAATACTTTGCAATTTTATAATGTGTATTAGTTGGTGTAACTATTGAAACAGCATCCACATTATCAATAATATCTGTATATTTATCTGTTTTTATAATTCTTCCATCATTAATGAATTCTAAATTCTTAATTTTATGGTCAACCGCACATGTTAGATTCACGGATTTATTCTGTTTGTATTTTTCAAAATGGAATTTACCCAGATATCCTAATCCAATTACTCCTACTCTAATTTTATTACTAATCATATATTAATTATTTGCCATGATTGATAGAATGAACATTATATACCATTTACATGAAATCAAGAAAAATAATAGCTGGCATAGATGAAGTTG
>Ga0181597_10001481_pt1 | contig 26385 bp, 25 predicted proteins | sample 041ome_5_FD_148647 | JGI IMG/M metagenome (GOLD analysis project Ga0181597, IMG submission 148647) | Coastal salt marsh microbial communities from the Groves Creek Marsh, Skidaway Island, Georgia - 041403US metaG (spades assembly) | ecosystem: Environmental > Aquatic > Marine > Intertidal zone...
CAGATTGCTGAGAAATTTTTAATTGCTGTAATAGAAGATGAAAAGACTGAGATTGATATAACAGATTTAATTTTAGATGATGGTAATTATAAAGGGAAGATTGTAAAATACTTTAAGAAAATTTATAAAACGTCTATAACATTTAAAACGATTAATATGGACGGGACTAGTGGAGACCGTGAATATATTGTTTATTTATATCGTGATGATACTAAAGAGAAAATATCAGAAGGTACTGGAAAAGATAATAAACAAGCACAACATTCGGCTGCTAAGAATGCTCTAGTAAAACTAGGGTTTATGAGTGAATAAACTACAATATTTATAGGATTAAAAATGGGTCATCATAACATTGATTAATTGAATATCGTTTATTAACATCATAATGCCATAAATTATTTAGAAAATTACAAGTTTCTAATATTTCTTTTTCTGATAAATCAGGTCTATTTTGTGTTAGAATATTAACTATATTTTTTTTACCAATTTTTCTAAATCCAATTATTTTCCCATTATCTTCTACTAATTCATTACTATTTGGTGAGCCTACAATATAATTACTATCCATTTTACCCAAAATACTATACATTCTAGATAATTGTTCCCTATCACGACAAATTGTTGAACCTACTAGTGCTGGTTCAAATAAATATTCATTTGTTAGTAATTTCCATAAGAAACAACCAACCGCCCATACTTCATTCTTAAAGTCAATAGGATAACCTAAAATATTTTCTGGAGACCTAAAAGCACGAATTTGGTATTGGTCTTCATTTTGTAATTTATTTTTAAATGTTGAAGCGTTATAATCAATTAAAGTCATTTTCATCTTATCAATATGGAAAGGAGGGTGTTCGCCATTTTCTATTTGTACATATTCAGCAATTTCTTTCTTAATAATATTACCCAATTCTAGCATAGCACGGTGTCGACATTTACGTTTTATTTTTTTCCTCTTTTCACTAGGTTTAGTCTCATAATCTTCTGGTAATAGTTTTTCTAGTAAAGTAGAAAATATATTCATATAATCTTTTTCTAAAAGCCATTTATTAAAGTTTAGCTGTATTGTATCATAATAATCTGTTAAAAAATTTGATAATTTAATATCACTATGTAAGATGCCAAGATTGTGGATTTCTTTAAGAGACAATAACAAATTGCGAATAATATACTTACTTTCTTCAAGTGTTAACTTGTTTTCCTTACAATCGTATATATCATATATAGAATATCCTAATAATTCTTGAATAATAACGTTATATTGTTTTCCATTTTCCGAATAGGTGAATGTTTCTATTGATTTAATATTGTATTCTAGTGGATAATCGTCTAAATATGTTAAAATATTGCGTTCTTTTTTGAATTCATCAATATCATTTTCAAAATAAATCTTTGCAACTTTTATGGTATTGGTGGGAACGTGATATACTTGCCATACACGTGAGAAAGAACCTTTTGCGATATATTTAATTAGAACATATTCATTATTAAGAATTGTTCCTATTTCATTATCTTCTAATTCTGTAATATTATCGTCGGATAATGTGCCTTCTTCAGGGTCATAATTAGGGTCATTTTTCTTTAGAAATGCTTTGTGTTTCATTTTCCTAGCATTTGCTTTAGATTTGCTCATAGTCATATTTACGGGATTGTGTTATATGTATATGTAAATTTAAAAAGTTAATTATAAATAAAATGTTAATTATAAATAAAATGTATATATTCGCATAAGTAATTTTATTTATAATCCAAAATTGATTTTAAAATTTTTTTATAATTCAAACACACCAATATTATAAGATACTAAATATAAAAATATATGTTTATGTTTCTGTTTATGTTTATGTTTATTAATCAAATATTTAATATAAATATTTAATATATCAATATGGATTTAATGCGTCATTTAGAGGAAAGCTTTGACTTTGAGCGTGATCAAAGTCCTAATTACGATGATACAATATTAACTGAAGAAAAAGCAACAAATTATACAAAAAAAATGGTAAAATTTATTTCTGCTGAGGATAGACTTGGGGAAGATGCGAACTGCTGTATATGTTTAGAAAAAAATACGACTGATACAGAACCTGTTTTCTTGCCTTGTTGTGAATATAAACAAGCAGTATGTAAGGAATGTATTAAAAACTTGTTTATGATGAAAGGACCCGAGTGTCCATCATGCCGTGGTAATATTATAGATGCGATTAATATATTTATTGGAAAGTCAAAACAAGAGAGAAATCGCTTATTACCACGAAAAGTAAATCGTAATAATAGTCATCATAATAATCAAGAAATACAAGAACCTATAACACAAAACAGGCGTAATAAAAAATCTAGAAAGCCAAAATCTAATAGAAATCAGGATAATAATGATATTGTTCATGACAGAACACATAGTATAAATTTTCAAAATAATATGGAAGATATTTTAAATAAATTCAAACAAACAATAGAAAACATTCCACGATATGATAATAATTTTAGACTACGAAATGAACCGATTAATAATTATGGAAATAATAATTATGAAAATAATAATTATAATAATCGTTCTGGTAGGAATGTATTTGAATTTATTCGCAAATTAAATAGTATCGGATATATTTGTCGTTCAACTGGTGATAACGATAGAATGATTGAAATATACATCCAAAATACTAATTATCACCCATTTCTTATAAGTAATTATATAATAGAAAATGAGGATTTAAATGAATTATGTGGTATATTTTCTTCTATTTTAAATAAACTAGATAGCATTCGCTGTTCTTACGAAAAGAGAGAATACATTTATCAAACGCAACAACGAATTGAATCTTTAAATAACGATACTTATAACAATTATAATAATAATTATGAGTGCCAATTTGAAATGCCAAGAGGTCGTCGGGATAATTCTTACAATCCAATGATGTTTGGTAATAATATACCTTCTCGACATATTAGTGAAATATATAATTTCCTATAAAATATAATTTTAACTTCTCATTTGAGAACGTACCATAGCATTGCTTACTCCGTTATTTCCTAAATTATTAGGTCCTAAATTATTAGGTCCTAAATTGTCATTCATTCCATTGCTCATATTCTGAGATTTTGTTCCCATTGAAGCTTCATTAACATTCGCATTAAAATTAGCCTGTTTTCCTGATAACTTTGCGTTATTCAATTGTCTTTGTTCTAATAAATTTATTTGATTTTGTGAATATTCGGTAATCATACCGCTACGAACAAGATATTTTGCCATTTTAATAGCAGTATATACAATTAATAACAGTATAATAGTCATAAATATATTTTTTATATATTGTTTATTCTCAACGAACCAATTATTCCTCTTAGCAGACTGTAAATGTAATAATGTATTGCTATCATCAATATCTAGTCTTTCTCTGTCTTTATCAGTAATTCTTCGATGTTGCTTTCCAATTTTTTCCTTTTCTTTGGTTAGTCGCATAATTTCCGTGTCAATTTGCATCTTACGATATTCATCTTCTTCATCTAATTTAGTGCTATTATTGTAAAATACTGTGCGACTTTTAATTGCCCTAGGTGGTCTTCTATTATTTTGAAACACAATAGCCATATTTTTATACAGAGTTTCATCAATAATACTAGTCTCTTCAAATACAACCCAAGTCCATACTTCATTACAAGGTGGCATAGGCAAAGAACCCTCATAATAAAAGAATGATTTTACATTTGGAAAAAGCATTTCAGCACTCCATCTTTTGCTAACCCTAATATCACGTTCTCCCTCTATTTCATCTGCTGGTATTTGATTAATGAATTGGCTAAGAAAAGTATTTGCTTCACTATCAGCAGACCCCCTCTGTAGTAAAATACTAACAGCAACACCACCAGCATCTTTGTCTGTAGAATTGCGATAATGGTATAGAATAATTTCCATATCGTAGTGTTCCCCATTAACAGTGTGCATTGAGGGAGTATGTATTGTCATTTCTTTTAATTCGAATAAGTCATTCTTAAATTTAATGAAACTCCCAGGGTCAAACCTAATGAGAGGTGTGCGGTTTTTATTACTAACATAACATCTAGAATTTTTATATCTAGCGGCTAGACGACAGGTTTCATTACAATCTGCTACACGACTTGTGTCAATATTAATGGGGGATTGTTTATTTCCAGAACATTTTGGATGGTCTTTTTTCCAGCGTAAATAATTACGATAAGCCCAATTATCTGTTGTCATTTAAATTAATATCTGATTTTTTCTTTTAGAGACTTAATCTTTATTATATTTTATATACATTATTTTGTAATGATTTCTATCTAGATAATAATTATATATTGGTAAAGTATTCTGATATGATATTTGACAGTTTAATTTATTTAATATGTATCGTAATTATTCTATGGTATATAAAAGAAGCGTGGAATAACAGTACTCGTGTTAAAGAGGATTTTAGTGAAATTACATCTAACGGTTTCTACCCATCTAATATGGCAGATTATACAGATAATTATTTAGAACCTCCTATTACTAAATTGGATACTAGTTTTATGGAAGGTGAAAGACCAATCCATTACGCAATGGAAAATTTAGAAGACCCATATCCTAATCCTGGTTTATGTAAAGAATTACCATTTGATTACGCGAATGATGCTAAATATCAGAAAGAACCAATTGAATGGAATTGTCAAAGAGATTGGTTGGAATGTAATGTTAGTGATATGCCATCATATTGGGATAAAAGGAAATAAATTTATTATGTAAAATTATATTTTCACGATGTAGAGTAATAACACATTATAACGCAACATAATGGTTAAATCTCTACATCGCGAAAATATAGATACTCTAATTAAAATAAAAAAATATGAAAGTGTTTATGTATCTAATGCTGAAAATAGAATACTGATTGATAATAGATATGGTAAATTATTTAGACCAATAGCAGATGTATCAACTGTTGCTAAGGTTTTATGTATATCTTTATTCCATTATATTAATTTAGTAAATATGCCTGAGATGAATATTACGGATAGTTCTTCACAATTAAATAAATTATCAGATAATGAATATCGTCGTAATATGGTGGAATATTTACAAATTGCTCTCAAAGGTTTAAAAAGACTTATTATATATTATGAATATTACGCAATTGAACATTTTGAAAAATTAGTAACATTATATAATGATGTTAATGAGGAAATTGATAAAATTTATAAAAATATTATTATTTCTACCAACACTAGCGATTTAGAAAATAGTTATACTGAAGATATAATTACAGAAATGGAAGATGGTGATACAGATGGATTACATATATTAATCAATTCATCAACATCAATACCAGATGATAATAATAATAATAATAATAATACAAATTCTTTGAGCAAACTTATTAATCGCAAAAATAATATTAATGAAAATGATAACAATAATATTAATGAAAATGAAAATGATAATCTTATAGTAGAACAACCTACTAACTCTGAAACAATACCTCTTTATAATGAAGAAAAATCTGAAATGATAATACCATCTTGTGAAGGTGTATCTAGATATCCAGTAATTCAAACCGTAAAAAGATTTTTTTTTTTGCTTTGGGGAAATGTGAAGGCTGTTGCGACATCTACTAAAAACAAAATATCAAATTGGTGGAATTCAATTTGAATTCAATTATAGTTTTTTATTAGGTTTTATTAATTTTCTTCTATTTTCAGAAATTCCAAAATATCTATCCATATTAGGTTCATTCACTAGACCATCGCGTTTAGTATCTTCAATAAAGCCAATTAATTCGTTCAATTTAGGGTCTTCGTATAATCCTTTATAATTAACATTATCACCTGGTTCGTGATAAGTTGCGTTATATGTTTCATTATCAATTTGCAATTTAAATGTTTTTGCCCTATATAGTTTTAAAGTTTCTAATATTTCACTAGATGTTGGTTCGCTTTCATCAGTTCTAGGCATTATAGTAAATGACATATCTATAATTCTAGACCCTTCTAGTATCTGATATTTTAGGTTAGATATACGTGTTTGTTTAATATTAAAATGATTTGCTACTGCGTTTTTAATTGTATATAGAGATTTTTCCTGATAGCCTTCTTTTGTAGTTTCATTTTCTAGAAATAATACAAGTATTAGTATTGCTATTATTAATAATATAAAAATAATATTCTGTTCCATATTAAATTGTTATCTTAATATCTTAATAGAAAATTGGATATAAAAATATTGTATTGTAAAAAAAATTTAATCTAATAATATAAAAAAAATTTTATCTACTAATATAATAAAACTATAATAAAACTATAATAAATAAAATGGTTGCTGGACCCAAAGATTTACGCTCATTCACACTAGTATCTGCTAGTCATATTGATGGGTGTTCTACAAAATACTCACACGGAGATTACACTGGACGTTATCTAGGACGTAATCCCGCTCAGGCTGCTAGTAAGGCTTTTACTCAGTTATGTGCTGTAAAGAAGACCAAAGGACAGTGTGCTTTGGTTCTAACTATTCGTGAAACTACCCAGGGAGTTGAAACCAAGAAAGAATTTACTTATAAGTGTCGTCAGGTTAAACTAAAGGAACCTATTGTTCTAGGTAATCGTATTATCGAACGTAAGAACGAAGTACGTGCTGCCAAGCAGAATAAGACTTGTAAGAAGAGCCGTAAGTCAAGCGGACCTATGAAACGTCGTTCTACTATGAAGAAAAGTTCTAAGAAGAGTTCTGCTTGAATAGTTTAATTTGATTTTAATTTTAATTTGATTTTATAATAATTATTTTTCTATTATAATTGTAAATTAAAAATGCCAATCGTAGTTAGTCCAATTGTATTAATACAATTTGTTTTATTATTCCTCAATTGTATTTTAACAATTGATATGTATAATAAATCTCACTGTACTGATAGTAATAAAAAATGTACTTCTTATTTAAGATTTCCTAAACCTGAAGAGGACGTAGCAGAACAAACTATAAAATTTAATTTTAAAAAATCTACACCTTATTGTGACCCTATTGAAAGTAAAAAAACAGGTGGTAATATGGGCAAACTAATTGTAAGTATTTTAATAATGTTATCATCATTAGTATTAGTAATTGTATCACTAAGTAAAACAGGTAGTGATATCTCAGAATATGTAATCAATATATTATTAGGAATTACTAATTTAATTGTATCTGCGTTCAACTTTACAATTTATGACAAATGTCTAGGTAGTATGAATTGTGATGTAAATTCTGTTACTTATGTAGATGGTAAAGGATTAATATCATCTTGTAATAAATCTGTCGATATGCACGGACAAGCATTTGGTATGTATGTAACTATGATACTTATATTAATCGCTAGTATTATTATCCCGGTGGTTATAATGGTGAGTAATATGTAATAGTTATATTATTCTATTATCAATGGTGGTGGCACCAAAACATTAGCTACAAATGTCGAAATGTTTTCTTCAACATCAGGTGGAACATCTGGTAATTCTTCGTGAGATATATTTTGATTATAAACAGGGTCTATCACATATTGTTGTGATATATCACCATTGTTTTGTATAAGTATGTCTTCCTGTTCTTCTGCTTCATATCTAGATAATAAAGCTTCATATTCTGTTTGAACATAATCAATATGAAATATATCCCTCTGTAATATATCTATAATACGCATATATTCATCTAATAAATAATTATCATTATATAGATTTATATTATGAAATCGAATATTATGAACCCCAATAGAATACAATTCTTCCAATATTTTATTTTTTAATATAAGTACAGTTGTATCAGGACTATATTTGATTAATATTCTTTTATCATAACCAGTAAAAGTATAACAAACAATAACTGTAAAATTCTCATTGTTTTCATTATTTTCATTATTTTCATTATTTTCTTTATTGAAAGGCATCATTTTATATGAGTTAAAATGTAAAATCTTGTCAATCAAAGTAAAGTTTATGAATTGCATTCAAACTTTTGTATAAAATAAAACTATTATAGTTTTAAAAATCAATTTTTACTATTATTTTCTTCTGGATATATAATAAATCAACAATAATAAAACAATCTACATAAATTTCTATATAAATTCAAAATGTCTACCTGTTATAAAGCTAGTGATAACAAACACCACGGTTGTCCCCCTCGTATGTCTGATGGACGCCACTTTACAGACTATCGCCCTAGTTGTGATGCCGACCAAACTATCCGCCGTGATAACAATATGTGTGGAAGCAACCAATACCGTGAATTCCTCCAGAACAACGGAGTTGCTATTATGAACAAAGACCGTAAACACGCCTGTGAACTTAACTGTTGTGCTCCCTGTAAAAAGGAAGCCTTTGCTGATACTATGCTCCCTGCCAAATACAACGTAATTTGTGATAAGAATACTTGCACTCGTGAATTAAACGATATTAATGGTCTAGGTGATGCCCGTATCTACTTTGCTGAAGGCGAATGTGCTGGTCTTCCAGCAGCTCTACCTCAGCAACCCAACAATGTATGTACTTCTCCATTCGAAAGAATGAATTACCTAGGTGATTACCAGTCAGGTGTTTTAATGAGACGTACTACTCCTAGAGGTGGTGAAGTTTTAATGGGTGGAGACCCGTGTGCTTATAATATGTAAGAAATATAAGAAATTACTTTTGCGTGGAATTTATTTTAATTATTTTAACTTTTGAATTGTAATAATAACTACTGTAAATTAACTAATAAAACATCAACAATGGGTAGATTAAAAGTATTAGGTCTAGGTAGTGGTGGATTACGTGGCATATATCATATAGCAGTAATCCAAACATTAAGTGAAATGAACTTATTATCAGATATCAAAAAAATATATGGGTGTTCTGTTGGAGCATTAGTTTCCGTTTTATACATTATTGGCTATACAATAGACGAAATGATACAACTATTAACTGATTTTAGTGCGATTGATATAATAAATGTTAATGGTTCTAATATTATAGAATTTCCAAAAACGTGGGGACTTGATAATGGTAGAAAATATGACCAATTTATAAAAAAATTACTAGAAAAGAAAGAATGTAGCCCTTATATGACATTCTTACAATTATACCAAAAATATAATATACATTTGGTAATTACTACTACAAACATATCTAAGCATAGACTTGATACATTAGACCATTTGTCCCACCCAGATTTATCACTAGCAACAGCAATTAGAATGTCGGGTGCTGTCCCTTTTATATTTCAGCCAGTAATGTATAATGACGATTTATATGTGGACGGAGTTGTAATAGGTGATTTACCATTAGGTATTACAGACGACCCTTCAGAAACATTAGTTATTAATTTATTTAGCAAACAACAAAATCCAACTGACTTTAGATTATACATTTCTACATTAATTAGATGTGTTCAGCATGAATGTTTCCAATATGCTAGAACACATTATCCAAAGTCGTGTATATTTGCTGAATTATCATATGACGAATTTATGAATTCTGATAATAAAACTTTCAATATAAGCAAAGTAATGGAAATTATTACTAGCAGTAAAAAAACTCTTAGAGAAAATATAGAAACAATAATAACACATTTTGATGATATACAAACCAAAAATGATGAAAATATACAAAATAATATAGATATAAAAAATGATGAAAATATAGAATAAACTTAAGCAGTCATATTTTTAACGTATTTCATAAGACCAGACATAGAACGGTCTCCTTCGTAATCAATAATCTTACCCTGTGTCATTACTTTAACAGTGGGAAAACCAGAAACATTGTATTTCTTTACTAGGTCTGGTTGTTCATCAGCATCAACTTTAACCATACGAACCCTCTTACCATTAACGTTATTACCCATCTTCTTTAATGCGTTTTCAGCTTTAGCCCATTCTGGTTTAAATGTTTGACAATGACCACACCAAGTAGCGTAGAAAAGAACAAGCTTCACTTCATTTCCAGTAGGTTCTAAATGTTCAGCAAAACCTTCATTAGAAGTATTATTTTTGTTATATAATACATATAGGATTACTAGTAAAACAGCCCCTACTACTAGTAGCATAGTAGTATTATCGTTTGAACATTTTGATTTTGAGTTAGATTTATGTGATGACATATTTAATATATAGTTCGATTTTATTTTGTTTAGTATTTTGTTTAATATTTTAACTTATAAAAAATTGAAAATTAGTATAACAAGTGAATTCATATTACATTTAAAATACAATCAAAATCCATAACAATCAAAATCCATAACAATGGCGAGTGATAATAGTGAAGGAGATGTATTCAACGATACACCACCACCTTTTATAAAAGATATGAACGATGTTGTAATAGATTTACAATATGGTGATTGTGGTAAAGGTAAAGTAGTAAAATGTCTAGCAGACCGTGGACAATATACACATTGTCTCAAATTCATCGGTGGTGCAAACGCAGGGCATACTATTTATCACAATGGAATTAAACACGTTGGTCATCAAGTTCCATCAGTAATGATTAAAAATGCTAACTGTGCTCCTAATAAAGAAATCATATGTGTAATTGGTCCTAATTGCTACATTGATATTGATAAACTAGATAAAGAATTAATAGAATTAGAGGATATTGCTGGGAAATCATTACGTCCTTATATGAAACTTGCTTTTAATGCTCACATTACAATGGAATATCATATTGAACAGGATAAAGCCAATGATATGTCTGGTTCTACACATTGTGGGATTAGACCAACGGCTAGGGATAAGTATGACAGATGTGGAACTAGAGTAATTGATATTGCTGGTGAAGGTAAAATAATCGGGTGTGAAGTGGTGGATACATTCGAAATGTTTAATGGACTTGATATTTCAGAGCAAAGTATTCTATTGGAGGGTAGCCAAGGATATTGGCTAGATATCAATTGGGGTAAGTATCCATATGTAACTTCGTCTGATACAACGGTTGCTTCAGTTATATCTAGTGGAATTGCGATTACTAGACTTAATAATATTTGGGGAGTTGCTAAGATATATGAAACCTATGTTGGTTCGGATATATTCCAACCAGATGGAGATTTAGAATTAATGCAATTACAGATTGAAGGGGAGGAATATGGTGCTACAACAGGGAGACCTAGACAATGTAATTGGTTAAATTTGGATAGATTACGTCAAGCAATTATTATGAATGATGTATCTGAATTGATATTTAATAAATGTGATATTTTGATGAAAGTGGGTGTTTTTAAACTGTATGAGTATAATAGATTATGTGAATTTGAAAACTTTGAAGAAATGAAATTATGTATAAAAAAATTTATTAGTAAAAATATACATAATAAGATAAATATAACGTTTTCATATAGCAAAGATAGTATTTAGGTAAAAATAGTATTTAGTAAAAATTATTTAGTAAAAATTATTTAGTAAAAAGTATAAATATATATTACGGCATTGCTTCTTTAAAAGTATAAGCACGTGCCATTTCAAAGAATTTATCTCTGTCTTCATTATATATATTAGCAGCTCTAACATCTAGTGGGTCATCTGGATTTGGGTCTGATAGTAATGATGAAATACTAAGTAGGACTTTTGAAATAGTTAATGCGGGGCTCCATTGTCGTCCTTGTAAGATGTCAAGGCAGATATTGCCACTACCGTTGATATTCGGATGTAATATTTTAGTAGTAAATTTAATTTTTGGGGGTTTAAATGGGTAATCTGGTGGGAATAAAATTGATAAGTTAAATATACCGCCATGATAGGGTGTATCTTCTGGTCCAACAATAGTAGCCTTCCATTTGAAAAGGTCTGTATCTTCAGGTCCAGCACTACAATTGGTTGGAGGGTCTTTTATAAGTTCCTCTAATTCTTTAGAAATTCTGCGTAAACTCATTTTAAATTTAGTATTAATATTTTATATAATTATTTTTAATTATTGTTAATTATTTTTTAAACTAATAATACTCTTAAATTACCTTTTGATATAAAGTATCTTAATATAAATTAAGATTTTGAAAAAAATATGGGTGATTAAATTAAACTGAAAAATCCAGATCAGTTTATTTTATAAACTATTTAAATATGAAATCCAATATTGTAAATAATAATAAAAAAAGACTAAAAAACTTTTCAACAACCGCCATTATTAAAAAATCCAAAAAGAATATCCCAAAAAGAATTCGGGAAAAGGTATGGACTGATAATTTCGGGAAAATATTTGAAAGGTCTTGTTATATACATTGGTGTAAAAATAAAATTAATGTCTTTAATTTTCATACAGGACATAATGAACCAGAAAGTAAAGGTGGTAATCTAGATTTATCAAATTTACGCCCATTATGTTCTAGATGTAATCAAAGTATGTCTAATGGATATACAATTGACGAATGGCAAAAGTTATACCCAACACAATATTATAAAACTATACTATTTTCAAGTGGGGCTACAGTATTATCCGCTTGTATATATTATGGATATATGGCATCCATTTTATATATATAAGTATACACAGGTGGATAATATGTAAAATGTATTAGATTTCTTCATCTCCAAAATAATATATTATTTTCTTTTTTGGATTTCCCTTTCTACTGAATGTTGTCTTCTTTATAGATTTGTCTATCATATTACAATTTCTTTGCGATTCTTCCGTAATAATTGGTACAAGATTATTAAGAGGAATATTATTATTTGCGATATTAATATTAATCACTTTACAAGTATTAGAAGTATTAGAAGTATTAGAAGTAATAGAAGATAAATTTATTGAATTCATATTATTAATAATATCTCCTAAACTGTTTGGTTCAGTTTTTTTAGCATTAATATATATTTTTTGTTTATTTTTTCCAATACGAATTTTTCTATTAACCATCGGGTTCAATTGTATTGTATTATCTATTTCAAGATAATTTGGAAATTTATCAACTAGTTCTTTATCTGTTAATTTCAAACATTTTTCAACTTCGTCCCAGAAATGAGAAAAATATGGGTTCATACAAGTTTTAAAATAATCATTATCCCTTTTAACTGTAATAACAGAATATACGTCCAATTTCCAATAATAACAACTTATAAATCTATATCCGTCCTCCTTATATTTTTTAGTAGTAGTAGAAATCCAATCTTTTATTATTTTAGCGTCATATGGAATATCCAAAGGATAATGTACCCCAATATTTGTATCTCTTTTCCAAGTTTCTTCGCTTTTTTTGAAGAAATATATCAGGATACCTTTTTCTAATTTATCACTTGTGTAATTAGATAATGGAATGCCTTTATTTGGTAGATTGGAAATTTCTTCATCAGTAATATTATCTAAATCGAGTTTATCATTTAATAATTCATCTAGATTAGAATAATGATATTCTTTAATAGATGTTTCTACAAAATCACATAAATCCAAATTACATACTTCTAATTGTAATTGCATTTGTAAAGCATAATCTTTTTTTATAGTGCCATCTATAATTCTTGAAAATGGGTTTTTAATTTCTATCATTCTACCAATTTTTGATATTTGTGATAAATTAGTAGGGTCATCACAACTTCTAACAACTCCATCAGGAGAAGCTGCTAAATATTGAATAGAAGAATGTGGTATGCACCCATATTCAACAATTTTCACTGAATTTCTAGTCATATAAATATTACTAGTTGCGTCCTCTAGTATAATACCGTGTAGACAAGCTTCATTTGTCGATTCATTTTCAGTATATAAAAACAGTTTTTTAAATAAAGTTTGAACATTACAATATTCCTTATATTTTTGAGAACGCGATGGTATAAGTTTGCTACATTCACTAGCAGTAATTTTTTTCTTTCTCTCCTGATACCATTCAGTAGTTCTTTGTCCTGAAACAAGTGCGTTTAGTTCATCTATTTTAGTAATTTGATTTTCTTCAAGTTTTGAAACATAATTATCTAGTAAATATTCTGCTAGATGTTTTTCAAAACTTTCTCTAACTAGATAATCATCTAATTCAATATCATAGTTATTTTCCGTATCACTAGCAATCCATTCTTCTAAAAAATTGAGATAATAACCATATAACTTTTCCTGGTATTCGTCTATAGTTAAATGGTATAATTCTATATTAAAGTCATTGACAAAGTCAGATATGACATATTGGATATTAATATCCATAATGATGTGTAATATATATGAATTTTGTATATTAATATTGAGTTATTAAATATTTAAATTGAAAAACTAAAAATAAACAAATCAATTTTAGAATGAAACGCCATACATTGGCATATTCATACCGTTTGCTTTATCAAACATATTAGAATATTGTCCTTCTTCTCTATCAGAGCCTAGAATGGAGAATTCATTTGGACGTTGTTGGCATCTAGTGCTGTTATATATTTGTTTGTTATGTTCATATTTTTCATTTGCGTTATCAAATTGTATTTTGTTAGTTATACCATTGCGTGATTGTATTTCTTGAATTTGGGCAGGGAATATTGTTTGTTGGAATGAATATTGCTTATCACAATCAACAGAACCTCCGTTCTTTATACTATCGCTTGATTTACTACAATGTTTATATGGGCTAAATTCGATTGATGTATCTGCGAATGAAGTTACTGTTGTATCACTGCTTGGGTTAATTAGATTATCTGTAATAATAAGATTATCGGAAGTATTATCAGTTTCATCAAAATATAATTTAGTAGGGTATGGTTTGCTATTACCAGTAGATATACTTTCTACTTGAACTTTCAAATCTTTTTTATTATTTGTTTCTGTTCCACTAGCCTTATCAGGATTATCCTCTTCTACTATTGTGAATACTAGTATAATACGTTTTGATACATCATGTCCTACACCACTAGCGGACTGAACTACAAACATATCTAGTGTATATCTAGTTCCTGGTTTGCCACCTACCATTATATCTTCATCTACTACAATCTGGTCAAAATTTGTTAATTGGTATGATTGATTAGTTTTTTTATTAATAGTTAATAAAATTTGTTTTGCGATTTGAATTGCGATTTTCTTGTGTTTAGGTGGCACAATACCATCTTCCATACTATTATCATTTAAATTTTCGTATCCTAATACACGACGCTTTAATGAAGAGAAACCTTCTCTTTGTTTGTAAGATGCTAGGTAAAGAACAATTACTAGAAATACTAGAGCGATTATAATTATATTTTTATCCATTTTATAATTTTTATAATTTTTTATAAATTTTATACTTTTGGTATCTTCTTATTATATTAACAATGGATTTTTTTTCATAGTTAAATTATTATGTGAAATCTATAATCAATTTAATAAAATTGAAATACTAAAATTAACTTTACAAAATCAACTTATAATTTAACTTTACAAAATCAACTTATAATTTAACTTTACACAATCAATTAATAATATATACTAGATTAATTATGAAAATTGTTTGGCTTTTATCGTCTATTAATACTACATCAAATATAGATTGGGATAAAAAAATGCTTACAGTAGATTATAATATTGATTACACTTATATTCATTTTAATATTTATGATTGGGAAACTGCTAGTATAGTAAAGAATATAGATAGTACTACATTTACTAAGAAAAATATAAGAGAACTATATAATAAAAATTTTAAAGATAATAATAATAATAAATCTTTTAAAACAGATAATGTATGTTTGTTAGTAGAGCCTTTATATAAAGCAGAAGACTATGACAAATATAATAAGACAAAATATATTGATAAAATAGGATGTATTGTTTTAATAATTATTAGAGATTTAAAACCTATATTAGATTTAGATAAATCTTTACAATTTAAAAAAATGTCGAGACTAGTTAGACTTTTATCTGAAAAAGATAAAAAGCAATACAATAATAATGATAAATTAAAAGAACAAAAATTTAATAAAAAGATAAATTTGATGATGCGTTTTAGAAAAATTGGTCCTATACAATATAGTAGAACAATAACAACATCATCTACAAAACACAAAGTAGATATTGATGCTTTTTTAGACAAAACAGAAAAACTATTTACAAGATTAACTTTGAATATTAAAGATATTGAAAAAGATAGATTTTCATTTAACAAACTAAAAAAAAATAATAATGACAGTAGTATCGAAAATGACGATAATAATTTCACTGATTATGAAGATTTCTAAATAAACAAATTATAAGTCTATCGCACTTTCAAATTCATCAAAATTCAAGTCAATTTCACTACCACTATCACTAGCACTATCATTGGCTATCATTTCTTCTAATTCCTGTGTCATTGTTCGAGATGGATTTTTATTTTTTATATTATTACTATTACTCATTAACTGACTAATTGGTGTAGATTTATTATTTTTTTGATTTGTATTTTTAGACTTTTTATCTTTTGTATTAACTGATTTAATATCTATTTTAGGGTCATAATGCATTGCTCCAATCGGAGGCAGATTATTAGTATTATTATTATTAATATTACTGAAACTATCAGTTAATTTATCTCTTTCATTGTTTAATGTGTTAAAATTATCTTTTAATTCATCTGGTTTATGAATTGAAACATTATATTGGTCATCAAATGGTTGTTCTTTCATAACATCATCAATCATATTATTTAATGCGTGAATACTACTACTGTTAATACTATTGTCTACACTATTGTCTACACTATCAGTATCACTATGTGTTTCATAATTATCGGTATCCATAGTAGGAATATTATGTAGATTATCGTTTGAGGGAGATAATTGAGAATTGTCTTGTGTTGTTTGGTTATCGCTAGTATATTTAGAAATATCATTTTTGAGTTTATTAATATTATCTTGCCAATCTACAATTCCGTCCTCGTTTGTATAAACATATGCCATTGCTCCAATATCTAGTAATAATACTAGCCAAAAGTAATCTTTGATTGATTGTATTACTTTTGAACTACTAGATGATAAATATGCGTGTGTCAGAATGTATGAGATACTGCCATATAGTAATGTAGTTAAATATTTCTTACCATCATCTCCTTTATCGATTATTGATGAATTATAAATTATATAATAATACATTTTCAACGAATTTATTAAACCTTATAATTGAAAACGGTAAAAAATAGGTCATTTTCAACTAAATTGTAATTTGAGATAATTTAACATTTTATATATTGTATTGTTTTTTTTCTCTAAATCAACTATCCACATCAAATGAACATTCTTATCATATTTTATAGGACATAATATAGCACAGAATAATTGATTTACATATTTATTCCAATCATTCTGTTTATTTGTTATAATTTTTTCAAATTTAGTGCCAATATCATTAATTGTATATATATTCCATTTTTTGTCATAAATTTTTATAATAACTTTATTATTTTTTGTTTTTTCAATGACTAGAACTAAATTTAACCTCGCATTCCACCATTTATATTGTATATAAGTATAACCATTTGTATGTCTTTTAGATAAATGATTAATCATTTTATAATTAAGTATAATATCACGCAGACATAGCCACTTTGATTCATTTAATTGACTATATGAAGATGGTGTATTGATAATACGTAATATAGTTGTTGGTTCATTTAATCTAATTCTAGTGAATGTATCCCAATTCTTACAATCAGAATATACAAGTTTTACAACATTTTCCTCATTAATTTGTTTTGTTACTAGTATTTTATATGGTTCCACTAAATTCCACTTCTTCCTTTCTGTAGTAGGTTTAATGTCTTTATTTTCTATTTCAATTGATTTATTATTATAAGAATTTAATCTATATGTTTCATTTAATTTATTGTGTGGAATTGGAGGCAATATTGTTAGTTTATTAAGATTATGAGTTGATATATTTTTAGTTAATCTATTACTCATTACTATAAAGTATAAACTTTTTTTTTCAACTTAAATATATCTAGAACATTATATGAATATCAATATCAATACAATAGGATTTTAATGTAATTTAATTTATAGTATTCAATCATGGCATCTCGTACATTTACATTTACAAGCACGAATAAGGAAATATTCAATGAAATATCATATTATGTATCAAACTATGCTAGACAAGAGTGGTCTGTCAATTCTGCTAAAATAATTAAAATAACTGATGATAAAAATGATAACTCAAATAATCTAGTAGAAATCACTAGATTTATAGATAATGATGGAGATAGACATAGATATGAACATACTAGAACAGGATTTTTAACATCATTAATAAGTAATATTGAATATTATATCGAATTCGAAAATAATTCATTTACTTTTATTCAAACAGAATGTGGAAATAGAGCAAATGAAGATTTTAATGGGGTGTTTGAATATTATAAGCGTATTCATATGACAACAGAAGCACCTGAGAATATTATTAATAAATTGTTAATTGATGCTAAAAAATTATATAATCAGGATGTTAAAAATTTGTCTGAGACTAAGAATAAGACTAGTGTCTTTATTTTCGATGAAGGATATTGGGAATTATTAACTACAATGCAAAAGAGACCAATGAATACTATATATTTGCCTAAAGTTGGGAATAATTGTAAAGATGCTAGAGGTAAAAACATTGATATTGTTAGCCATCTAGAGAATTTTCTAGATCCAAAAACCAAATCCAAAATGGAACAATTAGGTATTCCGTATAAATGTAATTATTTGTTAGAGGGACATTGGGGAACTGGGAAAACATCACTTATTAAAGGACTAGCAACAAAATTCGATTATGGTATTTCTATTTTACCATTTTCATCTAAGTTGGGAGATGTTGAGTTATTCAAGGCAATTCGTAAAATAAGGAATGATACATTCTTAGTATTAGAGGATATTGATTCTCTTTTTATTAATAGAAAAGAGGGTGATACTCACAAGAATAAGATTACATTTAGTGGATTGCTAAATATACTAGATGGGATTACTACATCATCTGGATTGATTACATTTATGACAACTAATCATAAGAGTAAGTTAGACCCTGCGTTGATTAGACCAGGTAGGATTGATTATGTAATGACATTTAAGTTTATACAGAAAGAACAATTTATTAATATGTTTTATAATTTCAGTGGAATAGAAAATGAGGAAGAAAAGAAGCAGAAAGGTTTAGAATTGTGGAAGGCATATCGTAATATGGGGGATAAAGTGAAATTAACAACTGGATTATTACAGCAATATTTATTTAAATATTTGGAACAACCTGATAAAATGATTGAAAATATTGATGAAATTTCAGATATGTATGAATGTTTAAATGAGGAGAAAGATGGTGGTGGTAATATGTTTACTTAGATTTTCTAGTTTTTTATTAACTTTATAAACAATTTATTATTATCAAATTATATTGATAAATAATAATTAGAATGTCATCTAAAACAAATACAAATACAAACATTAAAAATAGTAATAATACATTAAAAAGAAAGAGTATTAGTAGTAAATCTAGTAAATCTACAAAAAAACTATCAAAAAATGCTAGTTTAAAAGTATCTAATATAAGAAAATCAAGGAATAGTCAAGACCCTAATGATTTTACAGATGAATTAGCAAATATATTACTCAATAATGATTTTAATAATCAAGATAGGGTAGATAAATTGAGAAAACTGTATGTTAATATGTCTAATAGGGAAACATATTATAATTATAATTCTCAATTCAATCCATTTAATAAATTAAAACAAGGGCGTTCTGGTGCGATGGTTGGTACTTTGAAGTATATACCAAATACTCTTATGAAAGTTAATGTATTAAAAGAAAATACTAATATTAATAATATTGTTAAATATGATGGTTGTATTTATTTGAAAAGTAAATTTTTAGAATTAATTATAAATTCTATACTTACTAGTCCAGAGAAATTTGCTAAATTTACAAGTGAAGAATTAGAATTACTAGAAAAACATACATTACGTGCAAAACATATTGGATTGTATAAAAATAATGCTTATTTAATATTTCCATTAATTGGATTAGTGTATAAGGATTATAATTTTACAAATCTACAAGAAGTTATTATTAATAATCATATGCCAATTTTAGTGGATGCTATTAAAAATAATAATGAGAAACTCATTAAAGCTTATGATGAATATATAACAAATCAGCTATTTGTTCCATTATTTAGATGTTTAATTATATTACAAAAAAAATTACATTTTATCAATAGTGATTTGAAACTAGCAAACGTTTTCATCAAAAAACAAGATAATAAAATTAAAAAATATGATGTTCTACGTGATAAAGGTTTTATTGTTGATATAATCCCAATTATTGCTGACTTAGATAAAGGTTCAGTTATTGTAAATAATAATAAAATACTACCTAGTATGAATGTATCCCCTATTGTAGATAAATTAAGGTCTATGGCGGGATATGGTTTTTTATACAATGTTAGATATAGCTGTAAGGATACATTCACAAGAGAAAGATGTGGTAAAATGAATATATATGATGTTGATATGATAACTGCTGTATTCGATTTATATGCTAGATTATATAAACAAGAGTTAATTAATAATGTTGAAATACGTAGAAATTTACCAACATTTAACTTATTTGTGATGAATATGTTAGACTTAAACGATAAAGATTTTCAATTAATTGGGAAAACTATAAAAGATAGCTCAATTGGCAAATCTACTAATATTCGACTAGGAACTATAATTAGTAAAATTATAGGTAAATACTGTAATAAATTATAGAAATAATCATATTAATAAAAATTATAAAATAAAAATTATAAAAATCAAGTCATAATAAATTGACTTTAACTAGATGGACTATAATAAGCATACATAAACAATAATGCCGCCAATCCACCTGCTGCTGGAATAGTTAATACCCAACCAAGGAAAATCTTCCCCAATACTTTCCAATTCACATTTTTAACTCCATCTGCCAAACTACCACCTATCATCGCACCCGTCTGTGTTTGTGTAGTTGATACTGGAATTTCTAATCTACTTGCTAATACTACTGTAAATGAACTAGATAATTCCATCGCAAATCCACGAGTAGGTGTAATACCACCTAATTCTTTACCCATTCTATCAATAATTCTCTTACCCCAAAAGAATAATCCAATTACAATACCAATTCCACCCATTGCTAAAATCCATAATTGAACATCTGATTTCTTATTCACATCTCCATCAGCCTGATAAATAGCATATAATCCAGCAAATGGTGCTATAGAATTCGCAACATCATTACTTCCATGAGCAAATGATGACATACAAGCAGAAAATACTTGTAAATATGAATACAAATGTTCAACGGAATTATCATATATTTCCATATTTTTAAAGTTTTCAATATTTCCATATTTAGCATTTCTTAATTTTATTTCTTGTGATGTTTCAATAGCATTATTAGTATTTTCATTAGTATTTTCATTAGTATTTTCATTAGTATTTTCATTAGTATTTTCATTAGTATTTTCATTAGTATTTTCATTAGTATTTTCATTAGTATTTTCATTAGTATTTTCATTATAAATATCCATATCATCTATATTTGTATTATTATTTGTATCATTTTGAATTGTTGAATGTACTAGTTGTTCATCAGATTGATTTTGTGATTCGGAATGTTCTAGTAATATATTTGCTACAGTAATATAACCAACGGTGTCATTGTCATTATCATCGTTATCTTCGTATTCTGTTTCAGTAGAATTTTCATTTCCACTAAATACAGCATCTAAATCAGTCACTATTTTCTTTCTTTTTCTTCTTTTAATAGAATTACCAATATTCTCATTAATAATATTATTTGCCCGAACTAGCTGTAGTTAAATCTCACTTATACTACTTGTGATATTTGTAATATTTTTACTATTTTTTATAAAACGATGTGTATTTTCGTCAGTAATACTAAGATTTTGATGAACATTATTATTACAATCATTTTTTGTTAAATGTTTCATTAGTTTTTCATATAAAAAATAATGCATTACGACATATGCTATTATTCCACTACCGATAGCAGATGAAAATAATATAGTTAATCCTAACCACAATGGTGTATCATCTAATTCAAGTTCTGGTGTTCCTTTGTATATTATAAAAAATATGTTTAAACCTATTGTTAATCCCAACATAATTGGGAAAATACGAAATGCTTTTTTCAACGGTTCTGGTCTCCTAAACGCACCATATTTATTAACCCCAAATATAATGAATGATAACACACCAGCCATAACTGGAGCAATAATCCAAGAAACAATAACCTTTCCAACCTTTTCCCATTTAACTATATCAACATCATTCTCAGCAATAGAAATTACAGTTCCAACTCCTACTAATGCTCCAATCACTGAATGTGTAGTGGAAACTGGTGCTTTAAACCAGGTCGCCATTGCTAACCATATCGCTGTTGAAAATGATACACATAATAATGCTAACATTAAAACATCACTTTTTAATTTTTTACTATCTAAAATACCTTTCCTAACAGTATCGGTCACGTGAGACCCCATTAAGAATGCTCCTGAAAATTCAAATATTGATGCGATTATAACAGCTTGTTTTAATGTTAATGTTTTCGCTCCAACAGAAGTTGCAAAAGAATTAGCAACATCGTTCGCTCCTATACCACACGATGTAGCAAATGTTGTTATACCACAAACAATTACCATCCACAATAATCCTGACGTTTGGTCTTCCTCCATTGTGTATAATCAAATTATACAATAGTTTTTAAGAATAATAAATTAAAATTATTTCCTTGTCTTGTATATCAAAAAATATGTCTTATACTGAAAAATAAAAAATTTGTAAAATGTATATGAATGGAAAAACTGAAAAAAAATTGTTTGGAAGACTATAACGCACTTCCAAACGTGTTATTTTTATTAGACCCATTCCTGGGATGCTTGGTTATTGCGTAAGTGGTATCTGAGGTGCACCTCACACCAATATTTAACAACTGATGCCTTTAACTCAGGGGATAATGTTTGGCACTTGGTCATATCGTTATTATTTAATAGCATATCGTATAATATTAGCTTCATATCATCTTCTAAAACATTTATTTCTAATTTTTGATTCTCGTTATATATTTTGCGAAATTCTGCGAAAATTTTTTCTAGATTTTGATGACTTAGCCGCCGTGATGATAAAGCATCACGGACTATGCCATCAGTGGGATTAAAAATCAAAATTGTTTGATCATATTTCGATATAAGTTGCCCCATATCGACGGGTATCAATGTATGTGTTTTACCTATTAAAAATATAAAATTTCAATTTTTGTTAATTTATTGTCAAAAATTACATATTCACCTTCATATATCCAGGATGCATATAATAAATTATACATAACACCCAGTAGAATATTATATCTCTAGCACACTGTTTTAAAATTTAATTATGTAAAAACACAAAACAAATAATCATAACCAATTATAATCTAATTCAAAACCATCGCTAGTCTGTATATAGCCATCTATATTCAATTTATTAGGTGATGAATGAATACTATTATGGCAATCCTTACACAATCCCACTAAATTAAACTTATCATTCTTATGAACTGTACCAATCATACCACACTTATCAGCCGATGATTGAAATTTGATATGGTGTGTATCAACAGCATCTTTTAAATTACAAACTTCACACTTGCTCAAATATTTACTCTTATTATATTTCGACTTTTTCAACTTTTTACTAGATGTTAATTTTTCACGTACTTTATTTGCCAATTCTATCATTTCACTTGGTAAATTCATAGACTGACACATTGTAATACCATATGACATTGGACCATTACCATCTTTTAACTTTCTTTCATAAATAAACTTTTTATTGTTCTCATCAAATTTCACAGTCATATGCTTTAAACAAACATTATCCAATGATGTTATATGCTCATCACTAGCCAATATATGTAAATGTGTTGCGAAAATGAACTTTGTTTTCCGCTTCGATAAAATATTCACACCTGCTGCTACAATAGACGCAGCATCATTTGTCTCAGTTCCATGACATAACTCATCTCCAAGCACAATACTATTTTGATTAGCATACTTTAATATAGTTTTAAACTCTGTCATTTCAACCTGAAATGAACTCATACCAGCATAAATATTATCATTGTTCAATATTCTAGTAAATAAATATTTGAATGGCACATAATCGAATTTATCACACGCTACATAACACCCAGCCTGTGCTAATACAATATTCACACCAATCGCTTTCATCAAATTAGATTTACCACTAGCATTTACCCCATACAACATCATACCATCTATACCATCACTAGTTCCTAAAACAATATTATTTTTAATATATTCAACTGATGTATTTATCTTCTCTACCAAAGGGTGTCTAATACCAGTGGCATTAATATAACTAGCGTTATCACTATTACTAGATTTAGTATTATTTTTAGTTATATTAGGTTTAACATACGCATTTTCTTTACTAACAATAGCACAACTCCTTATTAAATCTAATTCAGCAATGAAGTCCGATGTTTTTAATAATACATCACTATATATATTAATTGTATTACTACACCATTTCCTAAATTCTTGATATACTACTTTCCTTAATTGTTCGGTATTCGCTATCATATTACCACCACTTTGAATTACACACGGTACTATTATTTGAATACGACCTTTCCCTAATACTTTAAAAAAGAAATCATCTTTCTTCAAATTATATGACCCAATCTTAATCGGTTGATAATCTTTCGAATTAATATACTTTTCCAGTTTTGTAGCACGGTCAGGTGATGCACATATATAATGTCCATTTTGCGTATTCTTTCCCCTACTAATTAACATTTTATCCTTATCAGATGGTTTCTTCACTATATCAGTTAATACTCTACGTAATTCATCAATGATGTCCCCTTCCGTTGATAATGTTAGCTGTAATTCCATTAAATCAGTATTATAATTATCATTAAACGGGTTTGTATCCAACTTTGATATCATTGTATTACATTTTTCCAAATCAAAAGTTGTCTCAATATCCTTTATAAAATTATCTAATCTATCAATATCATCATACTTATTGAAAAAATCTTCTAACTTACTATCTTTTTTCAAATTTAAACTTGAACTTTTCTTATTACCTTTAGTATTACTTTTAATATAATGTATTAACTCACTAGATGCTTTTAATGTAGCATATATAACTGGGATTGTATCTAAATGAACTCTATTATTATAGAATTTCCTATGAATACGTTTTAAATCTCCAACTTGCCTAATGGATTTCAATATATTCAATTGGAATATCTCATTTGGCAATGTATCCATATATTCTCCCACATAATCATACCGCAAATTCAGTTTATCCTCATTAGATATTGGGTTCATTATACGTTCCCTTAATAACCTAGACCCCATATGTGTCTTCGTCTTAGTCATTATATCTAATACAGACTTACTCTTTACCGTCCTATAACGATGCATATGAGTATTAATAATATTCAACTGCTCCAACGCATTATTAGCCAATACCAATGTATCAGAAATATCATATGCTACCTTTGGCACCTGAATACGCTCTAGAATTGACGGATTACGTTGTACAATATACTCTAACAACATAGCCAATGTAATTGGACAATTAACAAATACGGATGTTGGTGTAATATTAGCATTAATTTCCGCCAATGTCATATTTTTACGTTTAAAGAAAATATTACCAATGAGTTCTATTTGGTAGGCTTCTTTAGTAATTTGCTTGGGAATAGTGCGGTTAATCTTGTAAATTCTATCATTAAGGTGAAGTCTATTAACAATGTCGTCATCTGTAAGTTCGTTATATACACAATATATTACTATTTCGCCTGGATTGCTAATGTTAATCATTTTAAGCAATTCATCGAAAATGACTTCTTCTGAAACTTCAGTTTGTTGTGGGTGTTGAACGAAAGCACTTTCTCCAGTTAAACTATTAATGTAGGCAATAGTGCCTATGAGGTTATACATATTAGTTCGTTTAGACCTAACATAGTCTAGGTAGATTATAGCGGTTGTATTGCTATCGTTGTCTGTTGATAGATTAGTACCAGGTGATATGATAGCATCAAGGTATCTAGTAACGTCTTTGTCTTTTCCTTGTTGAGAAATAAGAACAATAGTCCATCCGAATAAATCAACGGCTTTATTTATCCATTTATCTGCTGATGATATTGGAATTCCTGACATAAACACTTTAATTGATGGGTCTTTATACATAGTATAATTCTTTTTACCTATTTGTAATCCTAGACATTCACCACAGATTTCCCATAAATTACCAACAGTTTTCCCATTTTCGTATTCTAAGCCATAACATTCGTAGAAATCACCAACTTGCATAAGCACAGTTAATGTATCATAGTTATTTAATTCTTTTTGATATTTTTCTAAAGCCTCGAAGTATTGCTCGGCTGTCATATTACTTTTGAAATCAAACGGACGATGTTTCTCCATCTTGATTTT
>Ga0181597_10001485_pt1 | contig 26351 bp, 19 predicted proteins | sample 041ome_5_FD_148647 | JGI IMG/M metagenome (GOLD analysis project Ga0181597, IMG submission 148647) | Coastal salt marsh microbial communities from the Groves Creek Marsh, Skidaway Island, Georgia - 041403US metaG (spades assembly) | ecosystem: Environmental > Aquatic > Marine > Intertidal zone...
TCGCGCATTCGGTCTTCTTCCTCGCTATTCGCTCGGTGGCCTCAATTACGCGAATCGGCATGTGCGATGTGGAATGGTTCTGAAGTTGGAATGAGAGAATATTCAAACCACGAATGACTCGAATTAAACGAATCACAAACAGTTGAGTTGTTTAGTAGAGGGAGAACACGCATGAAAGAAGTTGAGTCACGCCAAGGCGCAAAGGCGCGAAGAGGAAAGTAAAAAGGGTAACACCGTTTGCTCGTCAAACGGTGTGCCGCAGGCACAAGAGGCATGGTCAAATTTGTGTCGAGCCGCTTGGTAGAAGTAGAACACGGATGAAGCGGAGAACCAAAAATGAACGCCGACAAAACGAAAGAGAAGAGAACACTTATCACCACTGATAAACGCTAATGCACTGACCTGATTCTGATTAGTGAAGATCAGCGAGAATCAACGTTCCTTTTTATTGTGGCAATGAATTCTGACCACGAATGGCACGAATCAAACGAATGAAATTAATTCGGCGGCCAGTGTCGAGACCGGGGTGCACCTCGTTTTCCTCAAAATTTCTTTTGGTCTTCATTTCGTGGTTCGTTATGATGCAGTCCTTCTGTATTACCCACCCGATTCGAAGGATTGTTCCCATCATGTTCAGATCCAGCCTGCTTTGCCTGACTGCCATTCTCGCCACATCGACACTCTTTGCTGAAGACAACTGGCCCCGCTGGCGTGGACCTCAGCAGGATGGGCATTTCGCGGGCACCGATGTCCCCCTGGAATGGGACACAAAGAACATCGTCTGGCGGACGGAACTTCCCGGCAGTGGTCAATCGGCTCCATGCATCTGGGGAGATCAAATCTTCCTCACCGCCAACAAAGGGCAAGGCGCAGAACGAATCCTCTTTGCACTCGACAAGAACTCCGGGAAAATTCTCTGGGAACAATCACTCTGGAAAGGGACTCCCGAACCCTCTCACGCTCTCAATGGATGGGCATCAGCCAGTTGTGTGACTGACGGAGAGCATGTTTATGCGTTCTTCGGCATTGGTGGTTTGCATTGTTTGACTGTGGATGGTGAGAAAGTCTGGAGTAAAGATCTCGGGAGCTTTGAAGGGCCATGGGGAACGGCTGCTTCTCCAGTAATTGTTCGCAATATGCTCATTCAAAACTGTGATGCTGATAGTAACGCACGTCTCATCGCATTCGATAAGAAGACCGGGAAAGAACTTTGGAACACCAAACGGGAAGACGCCCGAGGGTGGAGCACTCCGGTCCTCATCACGGTTGATGGGCATGAAGAACTGGTCCTCAATGGTGATTCACGGGTGACCGCTTACAATCCCGATACCGGCGAAGAGCTCTGGTTTTGCAAGAGCTTTAACGGTCGCGGTGCACCTACCGCCACCTTTGCCAATAACTTGATCCACATGATTAACGGCAAGCCGGGCGAATGCTACGCGGTCAAACCGGGAGGAAAAGGAGATGTCACCGACTCTCACATGGCGTGGCATTCGCGTCGTCCTGGTGGACGCGATTTGGCTTCGCCTGTCGTGATTGGTGAATTCATGGTCACAAACAATATGGATGGCGTGTATTCTACTTTTAATTCGCTCACCGGAAAAGAAGTCTGGCGAGAGCGAGTTGGAGGAAAGCATGTCGCCACGCCGGTCTCTTATCGTGGAAAAGCGGTGTTCATCGATGAAACGGGAGTCAGCACGGTGATCGATCCGGTCAAAAAGGTGCAGTCTCGAAACTCACTCGGCAATCGCCCGGGAGAAATCTTCCGATCAACGCCGGTGCCGAATGACGGACATCTTTACATCCGCTCAACGGGCGCGTTGTACAAGATCGGGAACTGAGCGCCAGAGATTTTCGTTTGACCGGTATTTCAGCATCGAACATGCCCACTCGGAGAGTCGGCCTACGATCAGCTTAATAGCTGTCGCGGGCGAGGCGGCTACGTCGACGACGACGACGGTAACGATGCGCCCAGCCTTCTCCATCTTCGGATTCTGCGAAGTAGGTGCCCGAGAGTAGTTTGTAGAAGAAGAGAATCACAAATGCCCCGACGGTTCCGGCGGCAAAGCCGACCACACTGATCGGAGTAATTCGGGCGCCTTCCCAAAAGAAGAGAGTGCATCCACAGCCGATAATGCTTCCACCGATACCCATCATCAAGGTGGCGACGGCTCCTCCGGGATCACGTCCCGGCATAATTGCTTTGGCGGCGAGACCAACGAGAGTGCCGAAACCGACCCACAACAGCATGTCGTGGACGGCATTTTCAATGATTAGCATCAGGTTTTCGTTGATCATCCCTGTAATCTCCAATCGTATATCGACGATGGCTGCACGCGCATTCTCAGCACTCCAGCGGGGGCTATTAAGGATAATCGGCACGACGCGACCGCTAACTTTGGGAGAACAGAACCAGCCCGCAAAGTTTCACATTTTGGGTCTGAATAAGGTGCATGTGAACAAATTGAACTGCGGAGATCGCCGAGAGCGCAGAGGAAGCAAATTGATTAAGAAGACAAGAAAGCAGGAATTATTTGAGTATAGCTGACCGGTTTCATCACCCTCAATGAACATTCCACCGTAGCTTAGGTTCCGGTCTGACAAAAAACTCCGAATCAAGTTGACGACATCGTCCAACCCGATGCGTGCGAGTACGCGGCTGACCGGTAAGTCACCCTTAGATAGTCCTGCTTCACTGGGGGCTACGTTCTGCTCCGTCCATCAGCCACCCTTCAACTGACATATCGAAACCAAATTCTACTTCTTCGACTTCGGGAGTTGCCAGCGAGGATTAGGAACGTGGGCTTCGTCGATTGCGGCTTTCAGGCGTTTGACGATTTGTGGATGCTTGACAGAGATCTCGTGTTCTTCGGCCAGGTCATTTTCGATGTTATAGAGTTCGAAATTGTTGCTGCCGAACGGTTTGACGATTCCCTTCCACGGCCCCATGCGAACTCCTTGTGCGTTCTTGCCTTCGTAGAATTCCCAGTAGAGATATTCGTGATCCTGCTGTTGGTCAGTCTCTCCCAGCAATGTGGGGAGGAAACTGATGCTGTCGAACTTCTGATCGGTGTCTGGTTCGATGCCCGTCAAATCGGCACAGGTCATCATCAAGTCCCCAAAATATCCAACGTGATCAGTGACCGAACCGGCTTCGATTGTTCCCGGCCACCAGGCGATCATGGGGACACGGATGCCACCCTCATAGAGATCGCGTTTGGTTCCTCGTAGTGGACCGTTTGAATCAAAGATGTCGGCTTTGTGCCCACCTTCCGCGTGAGGGCCGTTATCCGAAGTGAAAATCACCAATGTGTTCTCAGCGATGCCGAACTGTTTCAGTTTCTTGAGAATGCGTCCGACTTCGGCGTCAGTCCGTGAGACCATGGCGGCGAATTGTTTGTGTCGTTCGGGCCAATCCTTGTCCTTGTAAACGGCGAGATCTTTGGGGATTGTTTCCAGTCCGTCGGCGCGTCCCTCGTTATTGGCGTGGGGAAGCGTCATCGCGTAATAGAGAAAGAATGGTTTGTCGTGATTCTTGTCCAGAAAATTATGCAATTGCTCACCGATCAAATCAGCCGAGTAATCTACTTTTTTCGTGGCGACACCTTGTCCGTATTCTCCCTCGTCGGGGACAACATTTCGCAGCTTAACTTTCTCTTCGTTGTGAACCAGGAATGTCGGATAGTAATTGTGTGCGTGATGCTGATCGAGATAGCCGTAAAATTCGTTGAAGCCCTGCTTTGTGGGGACTCCTTCCGAACCGAAGTGACCGAGGCCCCATTTTCCGAAGAGGCCGGTGATGTAGCCGGCCTGTTGCATCAATTCACCAACAGTGAAATGTTTCGGCTCAATATTGTCCTTCCCGTTACCGCGAATGTAGGCATGTCCGAGATGCTGTCCCATCATGAGTACACATCGCGAAGGAGCACAGACAGTCGAGCCTGCATAGAAGTCGGTGAACTTCATCCCTTCGGATGCCATCCGGTCGATATGAGGTGTGCGAAGTTGTGTTTGTCCGTAGCAACCGAGATCGCCGTAACCGAGGTCATCAGCCATGATGAAGATGACGTTCGGTGGCGCTTTATGGGCCACGGTCGCCGTGCAGTCTTCAGCAAACAGGTTTGATGCGGTGAGACTTAGACCGACTGCCAGAATCGTCAACAGCAAAAAGCTTCGAGCACGCATGGCGGTTCTTTCAAAGAAAGTCTGTGTGTATGAAATGAAGGAAAATCTCGTCGGTGGAATTACTTCCCGATGCGATACAGGTGTGTTTCTGTTCGCAGCAACAGGTCGTCGTTAATCACGCCGGGCGATGCCATAAACCCGGCATCGAGTTCGTTCTCGGCAACGATTTCGAATTCGCGAGCCGCTTTGAAGACGGTCGCTTTCCCCTCTTGTGAGAAGACATAAATGTTGCCATTGGCGCACAATGGAGATGATGAGTAGTTTCCGCTGACTCGTTCCTGCCAGACAATGTCTCCCGACTTGGCTTCCAGACAGGTTGCGACTCCTTGATCGTGAATCATAAAGATCAGGCCATCGACAAGGATCGGCGTTGGTTTGGAAGGAACGCTTTTCGCTTGGACCCAGTTCACGTGGGTGTCGGTGACATCGCCCGTTCCACCACCTTGAACTGCCATCAACTTGGCTTTGCTGAATCCCGTGTTGATATAAAATATCCCATCCCGATAAATCGGTTTGGCAGTGGCGGAGTGTTCTTTGAATGTGACTTTCCAAAGTTCCTCACCCGTTTCCAGGTCGTATGCGACAGTGGCTCGTGCGGCGGGACTGATGACCTGCATTTTGCCGTCCACTTCGACGACAATCGGCGTGCAATACGCTTTCATCTGGTCGCCGTTGTCGGTCATGAAATCAATGTAAGGTGCGCGGTCTTTTTTCCAGATGGTCTCACCCGTGTTTTTATTCATGGCGATGATGTACTGATAATCGAAGCCGTCATAATGCAGGATCAGTTTTTCGCCATGAATGACGGGAGACGAGCCTGGCCCGCGCCAGTGATGACAGGGAAGATCGGTCCGCTCCCAGATTTTCTTGCCGGTCTTGGCATCGAGACAGGCGGTGCCATAACTGCCGAAGTGCATGTACGCTCGGCCCGGTTCCAGAATCGGAGTGGGCGAAGCGTAACTGTTCAGTTTGTGGATTTCGCGAGGCTCTTCGATTTCAAACAGTTTGATGTCGTGAATTGTCTTCCCGGTTTCGGCATCGATGCAGACCGCGAACATCTCGTGCCCATCGGGTGTGGCCGTTCCCATCCAAATCCGACCTTCCAACTCGACCGGAGATGACCAGCCTCGTCCATGAATGGGAACTTTCCATTTGATATTTTCCGTCTCGCTCCATTTGACCGGGAGTTTTTGAGAGGCGGAGTGACTTTCGCCGGTGGGGCCGAGGAATTGAGACCAATGCTCGGCAGAGACTGGTGAAAGGCAGGAAAATGTAAACAGGCAGAGGGCGATTATTGAAGTGGAGATTCTCATCATTTTGGTGGGAACTTCTCTGGAGGGTGGTTTAGCCCGGATTATTCACGGTCAATACTGAAGTCAACGTAATTTTTAATTCCATCTGCAATGATGAATACAGGTCAAAACAGAGTAAATAAAAATCAGCCGGAACGCGCTAGCGTCCGGTTTGGTTGCCTTACAGCGAAACCTGATGAACCGTGGGCTAGCGCCCAGCGGCTAATGAATAATCCGGTTTCGGAGTGATTCTTTCGTAATGGTTCTCCATAATATCCAGAAACCAGCCATAAGTCGATTACTTTGATTGGCTTCTCAACCAGATATTTCCAATGCCCACACCCCTGATACCACTCAATCAATGGCTTTCTTCGCGGTTACCACCTGCGAGAATGGCGATGCTGGCAACAATATTCACCGGTCTCATTCTGGGGGGATATTATCAAATTCGTGGCTGGATGACGGTTCCTCCCGGCATTACGGGGGATGAACCTTCCTATGTTTCCATCGGCTGGGAACTGAGCCAAGGAGCCGGTTATCAATTGGATTTGGCTTCTTCTGAACTCCAGCAGTTCTACGAATCCCATCAAATGATCCCACCTGCGAGATCGGATGATGATCGTTCCCCCGACACGACGCGGCCACCACTCTTTCCCACCATCATTGCAGGGCTCGACACATTTACGCCGGGAAAAGAACTCTGGTCCGTTCGGTTATGGAACATCGCTTGTCTCGCCTGCGTTTGCGGATTGGTAGTTCGGCAGATCACGAAACGGTACGGACCGGTCGGAGGTTTGTTGGTCATTCCTCTATTGGTTGGGCTGGATGTGAACACGCGATTGTATGGACGCGCCATTCTCACCGAAGCGACGGCGACATTACTCATCACACTACTAACTCTGTCACTGATGCGATTTTGTGGGATGGCTCGGTATTTTCGTGTTGGCCATCTCAAAACTGCTGCGATGGCAGGACTCTGGATGACACTCGCGATCTACGATCGATCCAGCTTCATCCTCTGGGTTCCTTTTGTTTTAACTGGAATGGTGATCTCATTAAGGCAACCAGATTGGCAACGCGGGTTGAGAGAGTCGCTCAAGACTGCGGCAGTGTTTCTGGGGATTATACTCCTCGGTTATGCACCCTGGGCGATTCGCAATATTCGTGTCACAGGAGAGTTCTTGCCCACCGGGACACAGGGAGCAATTCAGCTCTCCGCAGCGTACAGCGACACGGCTTGGGAGAACCGGGGCATTTGGAGAAATCTGGAAGATGACAATTTTTTTGAAGAATTGGAGATCACAGACGACACTCCCATCGGAAGGAGAATTGCGAAAGCTCGCTACAGCCAACATGCCGCCAATGAGTGGATTGGCGAATATCCTGTGAAAGCGGCAACACTTCCCGTTTTAAAAGTCTGGCAATCACTCCGGCCTCGTTCTGTGTCGCAACTGATTCTCTTGGTTTTGGCCAGTATTGGGCTCTGGACTTGGCAGGGTGATCCTTTGAAAACCGCGTTTCTGATCGTTCTTGCTGCTTGTCTCGGCGGGATCGGAATGACGTGGTCTGTAGAAGGGCGTTTTCTCGTCCCCATTTTGTTTATCTGGCATTGTCTTGCGGCTGCGGGGCTTTGTCGCTGTCTCGGACTGAAATTGAGTGAATCCGGTTCTGCAAAGACGGTTAAGTGAACGGATCGGCTCGCTTGCGACCAGATCGGCCTGCCAGTACCCTGAAATTGTACACATTGAGGAGAAATTACGATGTCACAAGTCATTACTGAAATCAAAGTGGGTCACAGCCCCGATCCCGACGATGCGTTTATGTTTTACGCGCTCGCCAAGGACAAAATCGACACCGGAACTTACAAATTCACCCACGAATTGCAGGACATCGAGTCTCTCAATCGGCGGGCTTTTACCGGTGAACTGGAATTGACTGCCGTGAGTCTGCATGGCTACGCCTATCTGGCTGACAAATACGCTGTCTGTGCCTGTGGTGCCAGCATGGGAGACAATTACGGCCCGATGGTGGTTGCTCGTGAAGCATGGTCGGTCGATGACCTCCGCGGAAAAATAATCGCCGTTCCGGGAACATACACAACTGCTTTTCTCGGTCTGAAACTTCTGCTGGGTGACGACTTCGAATTTGAAGTGCATCCGTTTGACGAAATTTTGAACGTCGTTGAACAAGGCAAAGTCGATGCCGGACTGTGCATTCACGAAGGACAATTGACCTACGAAGATCAGGGACTGAAGCTTGTCGTTGATCTTGGTGTCTGGTGGCATGACGAAACGGGATTGCCACTTCCCCTGGGAGCGAATGCCATCCGTCGCGATATGGGTCAACAGGCGATGGAAGAAGTGACTGCACTCCTCAAAGAGAGTATCCAGTACGGCCTCGATAATCGACAAGCAGCACTCGATTATGCGGCCCAGTTTGGTCGCGGCTTAAACGATGCCAAAGCAGACAAGTTTGTCGGCATGTACGTCAACGACTGGACACTCGACTTCGGTGAAAAAGGGCGTGAAGCCGTCAAGTTGTTACTCGATCGAGGATACGAAGCTGGCATCATACCACACAAAGTGGATGTCGATTTCATCGGCTAGTCGGCCTTGTTGAACTCTTACGTTCTGACCGCTACATTAGCACTGCCGGACTTTCCGGCGGTGCTTTTTTTATGAACTCACAAACGATTGAACACCCAATATGACTCCCTCTGATTATCTACTCGACCTGTACGGCTTGACCAACAAAACCGCCATTGTCATCGGAGGAACGGGAGTCCTCGGCGGAGCCATTGCCGATGCGTTGGGAGGTGCGGGAGCGCACGTTGTCATCGTGGGCCGAAGTGCTGAGCGAGGCGAAGCGGCCGCCCAAAAAATTATCGATGCGGGAGGTTCTGCGGAATTCTTTGCGGCCGATTCTACAAGTCGGGCGGATCTGGAAGCGATCGTCGAGCACCTGAAAGCCAACAATCGACAAGCCGACATTCTCATCAACGGAGCAGGAGTGAATGCCGCCACGCCGTTCCTGGACATCCCGGAAGAAGAATGGGACCGAATTTTCAACGTGAACCTGTCATCCGTCCGCTTGGCGTGTCAGGTGTTTGGGAAATTTATGCTCGACAGTGAGACCAAGGGCGCGATCATCAATGTCGCCTCGGCGTCTGCCATGACTCCCCTGTCGCGAGTCTTCACTTATTCTGCGTCAAAAGCAGCCGTCCTGAATCTGACACAAAATCTCGCTCGCGAATGGGCGAAAGACGGCATCCGCGTCAACGCTCTCTCTCCAGGATTCTTTCCCGCCGAACAAAACCGCAAAGTTCTCACGCCGGATCGTGTCGAGAGCATCATGCGTCACACGCCGGCAGATCGTTTTGGAGATGCCGAGGAATTGGCGGGTGCCGTTGTCCTGATGGCATCCAATAAAGCGGGCAGCTTTATGAACGGTGCGAATGTGGTTGTCGATGGTGGTTTCAACGCGATGACGATTTGAACCAATTTTGGTTGTGATTTGGTTGCTGATCAGAATTCATCAACATCATGGTGTTCTGGTACTTGGCCAAGACTTTTCAAGTTCTTTCATGAACTGCTTATTAATCTCGAATGGGACATCAATTTTTCTGAGATTTGGGTGTCCCGAGAGAGACCTCAATCCTCCCTCCGTAATTGAGGTACCTCGTAGTGTTACTTTTTCGAGAGATTTCAGTTTTGCGAGCACCGACAAATCATCGTCGAAAACTTGCGCCTGATTTTTGAGTTCCAACTCTTTCAAGTGATTTAAGTTAAGCAATGGCCTCAAATCTGAAATCCACCCCGTCCGGTCAGTAGATCGATAACCAGGAGGTGAGCGAGACAAATCCAGAACCGTTAAGGAAGAAAGCATTCCAATTTGATTCAAGCCCTCGTTCGATATTTTGCAACCATTCAAATGGAGAGATTCAATCGTTTTGGAGTTCTCAAGATGCTGGAAGCCTGTTCCAGTTATCATTGTTCCAGAGAGCCGCAAAGTTTCGAGGTGTTTTGCATCGCCCAGATTTCGAAGGAAATCATCACTCAATTGAGTGTCCGACAAGTTCAGAATTTTAAGCTGTTTAAGCTGCTGCAACGAAGCTAAGCCATTGTCAGTAACTGATGACCGTTCAGCTTTGTAAACGTGATGTCCTGCAAGACTTAGATATTCTAGATTCCTGCAGTGCTTGAGACCAATCCCCGACACTTTTGTTTCGTCAAGACTGAGCCATTCGAGGTTATTATGAAGCTTGAATGATTCTAATCCTTGGTCCGATATTTTGGTTCTGTCAAGTTCGAGTGAAGATAGAGTTTTGATTTCGGCGATCACTCTCAATCCTTCGTCTGTGATTTTTGTATCAGAGAGGTCAAGCGAAGTGAGGTTCGGAAAACGCTTGAGGCTTATAAGTCCTTGATCAGTAATTTCACTATTGATGAGATCGAGTATCCGTAAATTTTGTAGGGTTGGAATCTTGTCCAACAACGAATTATCAAAACTTCTGGTATTAATGGAAAGGTGTGTGAGAGTCTCCAGTTCGCTGAGCGTTTCTAGCCATTTGATGGAAACTCCTTTTCCGTGTGTATCGATCCAATAGATTCTATCAAAACCACGCATGAGTGGTTGTCCCAGAATATTGCGAACCCAGCTTGGTCCAACTTCGTGAAAATGAAGTTCGGCTGGGTCTTCAAGAATCATGATGACAGCCAGTTGCCTCTGATGTGATTTGACAAGCATGACCAGTCCCTCAGCAGCAACAAGAAGTGCCAAGAAAATGAACCAACGCAAGAGACGTTTGCGGAAGTCGCGTTTGGTGGGTTTCTCTGCCTGGTCAACTTGAGAAGCATCCATCAGAAGAGTCCATCGATGAGGGGTAAGGCACAAGGTCGATGAGGTATTATTGTCTACTAGGCACCTTGATTACCATGCTAAATCGATCATCGACAACGCCACCAGTCCGATTCTGGAAGTCCTTACGCCTTGGCATAATTGCTCGATGGAACAGTGGAAACGCTTGTTCTACAAGGGATCAATTTCAGTTTCGCAGGGCATACTACCACGACCTTCTCTGGTAAAGCGCGTTGTGAATACTCACGCAAAGGCGCAGAAACGCAAAGAAAAATAAGTCACTTGCTCCGGCGGTATCAAGACACAAAGAAGAAAAACGAATGCCGACAAAAATGAGCATGTGATTGCATATCTATTTGGCGATTGCCTTACAGCTCAGAGGGCGTGACCGTACTCATTCCACCGCCAGGATCTGCACGGCATCCGCGTGGGCGTTCCCACCTGCATCATCCGTAGAGATGATGATCGATACTGGCCCTCCTTTTTTGAGTGAGTACTCGCCGAGAGAGATGAACCCGTCTTCCAGTGGTGCCGGCTTTCGCATATCCAAGGTCATGGTTTTTGTTCCCGCTGCACTTCGCACTGTGACAGGAACTTTCGATCCACGATTTTCATGATGCCCGTATGCGAAACGGAGATCGAATTTTCCCGTTGCGGGAGCTTTGAACTCAAACCGAACCGAGGCGTCAGAATTATTTCCGGCATACAGATAACCGTACCCAATATAGCCTTTCAAACCTTGGCCTTCCGTCCATTTACCAACTTTAATCGCGTCGCGGTCATCAATCACCAAGCCTTCAAGTTTTGCGGGATCGACTCCCGAAGGAGGGCCGTAAGGTCCAGCGAGAGCGGGGATATCTTTGGGGATCACAATTTCGCTGCGAACGGTTTCTCGTCGGGCTTTGCCCGGCAGTTCCAGTAGGTCAATCAATTCATCAAGGTGGCTTTGATAGACCTCTCGGGGAAGACAATCGTATTTGCGACAAATTGACGACGCCTTACCCACGACTTCACCCATCATGCCACAAGTTTTCATGACTCGAACTGTCCCCAGCGCTTGATGGGTCACACTGATGCAGCGTCCCGCCATAAACAGATTGTTGATGTTGCGAGAGTAGAATGAACGATAGGGAACCGGGTAACCGTACTGTCGATCGACTCGCCGGTCGTGAATGGCGATGGAAATAAAGGGATTGTCTTCGAACTGGCCCACAAATTGTTTCTTCGGGTAATGCAAATCAATCGACCAGGTGCTGGGAACGCAGCCGTCCGGGAACTCTCTCTTATTGACGATATCTTCCTGAGTCAGCACGACATCGCCCATCAAACGTCGCGACTCGCGCGGACCACCGATGAAGGCAATCCATGTCAAGAATGCCGTTTTGTGATCGTCGGCACCATCCCGGTTCTTCATCGCATTGAAGGCACCGTAAACAGCTCGCAAATTCCAGTCACGAATGGCTTCGGCATCATTGATGGGATCTTTGTCGAAACCCGATTCCCAAAACCATTGACCATGATGATCGCGAGGGTAAGGAAAATCTTTCATCTTTAAGTCGAGAGCCCAAGGCGTTTCAGGAAATTCGACCGACTGATCTCCTTCAGCCCAGGCCCACATGTTACTCATTCCCATACGACCGCCGGGTTCCATTTCCCAATCAGCTTCTGCGAGATAACCGATTGTTCCGTGACCGGTGCAATCGACAAACAAAGGAGCGGTGAATTTCTTATGTTCGCTGGTGCGGGTATCAAAGGCATAAACGGCCGTCACTTGATCGCCGGCGGTATCGACTTTGTAAGCATGATGATTGAGGAACAGATCAATGTTCGGTTCTGCCCGGACGATTTTTTCTTTCTTGGCGTCTTCAAACTCTTCGTAGGTGCCGGGAGATTTCTTGGCACTGTCGGCAAATTCTTCGACGATCTCTCCAATGCGAGGATACTTTCCGCGTCGAATGTTTCCCATGGCCCAGACGCGAACTTCACTCGATCCATTCCCCCCCAAAACCGGACGGTTTTGAATCAGTGCGACTTTGCAGCCCATCCGAGAGGCGGAAATTGCTGATCCCATTCCCGAATACCCACCACCAACCACGACAAGATCGTATCCTTCCAACGCAGTCGGTTCTTCTTTCAAACCGAGCAATTCACGACGCCATCCGGGAAGAACTTTGCCAGCGTTAGGTGGAACATTTTGTTTGTTGGTGGTGAAATAGACGGCGTCACAACGTCCATCAAATCCGGTCAGGTCATGCAGAGAGAGTTTGACACTCTTCTGATCAACGCTGACCTCTCCACCATACTGCCACTGCCAGTCTTTTCCTTCGGTCCCGAACGTAGTCTCCAGCGGTTTGCCATTGATCTTCAACTGAAATCGACCTGGATCACCGGGGGCATCCCATCTGGCGACCCAATCGAATGTGCGGATATAAACATGATAGGTCCCCGTTTCAGGGAACTTCACTTCAGTCGCTGCATCATCCACCGGCTGTCCCAATCCATGAGCCAGAAGATAGGGAGAACCCATCGTGTTGATGAATTGGGTGTCGAGCTTCCAGCCGCCGTGTGAGGCGAAGCTCTCTGCTTCAACCAGTAACTCGGCTGCCTGCAAAGTTGGTAGACTGAAAACCAAAGCAATGAGTGTGCTGAATGCTGAACGCAACATGACAGGTCGCCCTTGAATCAATGAGTCGAGATCGAATGGTCTCTGGGTGTCTTTCTTCCAGAGATATCGTATGGCTTAATAACTGAAATTTCTATATTAACCAGATTCTCGTCGAATCTGTACTCTCAAAAACAGATCGAGCAAAACAGATCGAGCCGATTTCCGATGACGGAAAACAATAAGGACACTTCCCCCGGTACTCTCTTTTGACAATCACGCAGGAAAACGCGACAGTGTGAGATATGGAACTCGATTTTCGCAAAGACCCAGAGGTTCTCAGCCGTATTGTGGATGAAATGGCGGATGGTGTGTTTACCGTCGATGCCAAAGGGAAGTTTGTCGCTTGGAGCCAGGGAGCCGAACGGATCACTGGATATTCTCCGGAAGAGATTGTCGGACAGCCGTGCAATATTCTGGAAGGACCGAACTGTAAGGGCTTTGCCAAAATTCACGACCTATTGGCGATGCCTCCCGATGACGTTCCCGGCATCTGCAATCAGGAATGCAAAGTTCAAGCGAAGGATGGCCGGGAAATCTATATCCACGGTAATTTGCGATTGTTGACCGATGACCAGAATCGAGTTCTTGGCGCAGTTGGCACATTCAAAGACATGACGTCGTTTCTGCTCACGAACGAGCGGATCACATTGCTAGAAGAACAAACCCGTGATCGCAGCGCTTTTGATCGGATGATTGGTAAAAGTGCTGCGATGCAGGAAGTCTTTCGACGCCTGCGGCTGGCCGCACAAAGTGAGGTGACGGTCTTTATCAGTGGTGAGTCGGGAACGGGTAAAGAATTGGCAGCCCGAGCGATTCACGCATTGAGTGACCGTAACGATCATCCCTTTATCGCCATCAATTGCTCCGCGATTCCCGAGACGTTGCTGGAGAGTGAGTTGTTCGGTCATGTCAAAGGTTCGTTCACTGGGGCGGTTCGAGATAAGTTGGGAATGTTCCAAACGGCCAACGGCGGAACTCTTTTTCTCGACGAAATTGGTGACCTCTCCCCATTGATTCAACTGAAACTATTACGTGTGATTCAGGAACGAGAAGTCCGGCGAGTCGGCGATGAGAAATCAGAACATGTCAATGTTCGATTGTTGACTGCGACTAACCGCGATTTGATGAGTCTTGTCGAGGAAGGTCATTTCAGAGAAGACTTTTATTATCGCATTCATGTTTTTGAGATTCATTTACCCGCCATTCGTGAACGTCGCGAAGACATTCCTTTGTTGATCGAATTTTTCTTGAACGACCTCTCTCAGGAGCTGGGGAAAACAGTGACTGGTATCGCGCGTGATGCGCTGCAACTCATGATGGGCTACGGCTGGCCTGGCAATGTTCGAGAGTTGCGAAACGCACTTGAACATGCGTTTGTGACGGTCAACGGAGAGACGATTACACTCTTGGATCTCCCTCCCGAACTTCGCGAAGAGAACCGCAATCATCCGGGGGCTCACACCCCTACCCCGAAGAAACTGAGTGATGATGAAAAGGCCGAGAAGGCTGAGATTATCAGTGCACTCGAGCAAACCGACGGCAACCGGACTCAAGCCGCAAAACTCCTGGAAACCAGCCGAGTGACGCTCTGGAAGAAGATCAAGAAATACGATCTGGGTGAGTGACTGTTAACTTAGCGCTAACCCACATTCATTAACACTCACGATTAACACTGTGGTTTAAGCTCAAGTCGCAAAAACTCAACTAGAGACATAAGTCTTTTCTATATAGTGCGATACGACGGTCTTTCAGTTTTCATGAATCGATTGGCATCACTGTTGCGTTAACATTCCTTTGCCTATGAAGGCTTTTTCAAAAGGAGTCAAGCTATGCAACTTAAGCAATACTATCTCGGCTGTCTCGCTCACGCTTCGTATTTGATTGGCGATGAGGAATCGAAAACTGCCGCCGTTGTCGATCCGCAGCGTGATATTGAGCAGTATCTGAAAGATGCTGAATCTCATGGTTGGAAGATCAAACATGTCTTTCTCACCCACTTTCATGCGGACTTTCTGGCCGGTCATATTGAACTTCGTGATCGGACGGGAGCGAACATTTATCTCGGAGCCAAAGCCGAGGCCGAATATGAATTCACACCACTCAAAGAAGGCGATGTGATCGAGTTTGGGAATGTTCGTCTGAAGGCTCTGGAAACTCCGGGGCATACTCCCGAAGGGATTTCGATCCTGGTGTTCGATCTCGAAACCAGCGATCAGAATCCCTATGCAGTTCTCACTGGAGACACGTTGTTCATTGGTGATGTCGGACGCCCCGATTTGCTGGCTTCCATCGGTGTGACGGCTGATGAGTTGGCTGAAATGATGTACGACTCACTCACCAACAAACTGATGAAACTGCCGGATGAGACATTAGTCTACCCCGCTCACGGAGCCGGGTCGTTGTGCGGCAAAAACCTGAGTGATGAAACGGTCTCCACAATTGGAGAGCAAAAGAAATATAACTACGCCTTGCAACCCATGAGCAAAGACGAGTTCATGACCATCGTGCGGGCCGACCAGCCAGATGCACCTGAATACTTCGTTTACGACGCCATCAAAAACCGACAGGAACGAAATTCTCTCGAAGAGAGTATGCAGGCATCTTTGAACGCTCTCTCTCTCGAAGAAGTATTGAGACTGCGAAATCAAGGTGCTCAGGTTGTCGATGTCAGGGAAGGGATTGATTTCGACGCCGGCCACCTGAGTGGAGTCCTCAACGTTGGTCTACATGGTAAGTATGCCACTTGGGCGGGATCGCTGTTGAGTCACGATGAACCTATTATTGTGATTGCTGAAGAAGGTGGAGAAGAAGAAGCCATTATGCGGTTGGGGCGTATCGGCTTCGATAATGTGGCAGGATACCTTAAAGGAGGCGTCACTTCGTTAGATGCACATCCTGAGTTGACTCAATCGGTCGAACGAATTACAGCACCCGCACTCAAAGAGAAAATTGAATCTGGGGAAAGTATCACGATTCTGGACGTGCGGTCTCCGCAGGAACGAGAATCGGGTTTGATCGAAAATAGTATCAGCGTGCCTCTCAATCATTTGACAGAACGCATCACGGAAATCCCTCAAGATCATCCAGTAATTGTACATTGTGCCGGCGGTTACCGGTCGGCGATTGCCGTCAGTCTTCTGCAACAGCAAGGATATGAAAACGTCTTGGATTTAGTCGGCGGTTTCAAAGCCTGGGAGACATCAAATCTTCCGGTACGAACAACTGCCTGAGTCTGTGCACAGAAAACATTCAGCATCAAACAGAACCTTTGGTTCAATGAAACTATCAGGAGCAGATCATGTCTACTATCACCACAAAGACCATTTCACCTCGTGAACTCCAGAATAAACATGAAGCGGGGGAATCGGTCAAACTGATCGATGTTCGCACACCGGTTGAATTCCGTGAAACCCATGTGGAATTCGCTCACAACGAGCCTCTCGATCAAGTCGATCCCTCTGGGGTTGTGGAAAAGCATGAGTGCTCCGATCAACCTCTCTATGTGATGTGCCGATCTGGGAATCGAGCCCAGCAGGCCATCGACAAATTTCACAAAGCGGGTTACGAAAATGTGATCAATGTGGACGGCGGCATGCTGAAGTGGGAAGAGGAAGGGCAACCTGTGATCCGTGGCAAGAAAGCAATCTCGCTGGAACGCCAAGTTCGCATCGTCGCAGGCTCTATCGTCTTCATCGGTGCGATGCTGGGTTACTTTGTGAATCCGGCTTGGGTCTTTCTCTCGGCATTTATCGGAGCGGGGCTGGTTTTTGCCGGCATCACTGACACCTGCGGCATGGGGATGATGCTGGCGAAGATGCCTTGGAATCAAATCAAAGATCAAAACTGCAAAATCAAATAAGATTTTGATTACAACGAGGCACCGAGGTTCAACCAATCTTTCAATAAGAAGTTCATGCGACCAATGAGTAGCGAATAGCGACTCATGACAGTGAGAGCGAAGCCAACGCCGAATGTGATCATTAATAAGTAGATCCCCACTCGAGAGATCTTCCCCACAACGCCGGTATGTTCCACCGAGAAGAAGAAGTAGGTCAGGCAGGAGAGAGTGCCGAGCACCATGATCGAGTTCCAAAGGGATGTTTTCAGATCGAAGGAACCATCCTCGGCAAAGACAATAAGCGGCAGGATGGTCGATTTAATCTGGACCACAAAGTCGGCTTCAAAATGGCTGACAAGTCTCAATCCCGCAAAGACGGCAATAAAGAACGCCAATGGCCAGCGTGAGATCCATCCGCCAACCGGCATCAACCGCCAGAGAAACATGATCCCCATTGCGAGTGGGATCAGCATCATCCATTCGGGTTCGGTGCGATCATCACCCGGAATGAAGGTGCTCTGAGAAAACTGTGGCGCAAGCTGAGCGACAAAGATCCCCATAAATGCGGCCCAAAATCCGACAACCATTGCATAGGCGGCAGATGCTCCCACGAAAATCGATTCTGCAATTTTATAGACCACGTTATCGCCGAATAAGAACGAGAATATGGCCAGGGTGAAAATTGCGGAAAGCCAAATCCCTAACGTGCGTGCGAGACTGAATTCGACTCCCGGTTTATCGCGATCAACATCGGGAACTTGACTCCAGGTCGTAATGCTATTTCCAGATTCGACATCCGTGATCACCTTCGGAGCGACATAGACGGCTCCCGCCTGATAATTTATCGCACGCCAGGAGAGATAGGCTCCGGCGAGAATCATGACCACGATCCATATCACGGTTGACTGTTTCATGATCGGCCTCGTTTTCCACTTGTTTGCCACATCACGACATTCCCCAGAATGATGATGGCGATCAGCATGAAGTGAGCCGCTTCCTGGCTGGTCATATAGACATTGGCCATGTTCGAGGAGGGAACTTCTTCAATTTCGGGGTATTTCTCAAACATCAGTTTTTCGTACTCTGCTGCCGGCTTGATGCCTGCAATCATCCCGATCATCTGATTCGGGATATACGGGTAGAGTGTTGATGCTTGAACCCCCGTGGTGCCTCCCACAATTTCGATACTGTCGAATGGGGTTGCCGCATACTGGACCCATTGTTTCAATCCCGGATCGCCGGCACTCACATTCACGATGAGCGGGAATTTTTTGATGCTGTCGATCTCCGCCATCATGGAGATTTTCGAAACCGGAGTTCCCTGCTGATCCGAGCCGTAGAGCTTCGGCAGATCGCTGGTGATCAACTTGATCACTCCCTCGTACCCCGGTCGATAGCCAAGATTCACGTAGTCTTTGCCATACTCATATTCGGGATACTCCTTCTTCAAAGTGGCGATTTGACGCTGAATCATCGCGACGCCTGTCGGCCAGATGGTCATAAAGTAGAGCTTATGTTTTTTCTGGGCTGCGTGTCTGACGAACGCATCTGCCATGGGCTGCAACTCTCCTTCCGCGGAAGGGTCGTAATCGAGCGGGATGAGGATTTTCGTTCCAGACGGAAGTTCATCAATGGCATTGAAAACGTTTTCGACCATCGGAGTGACTTTTTGCGGAAGGACAATTCCGGTTAACAGCGGAATGCTGATGGCCAGGAATGTGACCGCAAAGAGCCAGCGACGGTCGAGGTCTGCGAGAGTCTGCCAGAATTTATCCATGTCAATCCCCCCCCAGATACGACTGATCGACACCCAGCAAAACTTTCAAAGATGTTGAGACAACACCCAATGCAATCCCGATCATAATGGCTCTGGTACCTAAGGTATTAAAGAGATTCACCAGCACTCCTCGGATCGTGTCGATCTTGAAGATGGCAAACAGGCTGTCTTCAGGAATCAGTTCGGAGAGCATTGGTCCCGATGAAGTTTGAGCCACCAGGACCAAAAGCGCAGTGATCAACAAGAGAGAAGCCTCCACATTATTCGCTCGGAACGCACGAAACGCTGCCGAAGAGATATAGAAGGCCAGCGTGGCGAACATGGTTGCCGCCAATGGCACATAGACATAATTAAACACCCACCAGAAGCTGCTCCCCTCTGCGTCATATTCTCCCGACCATAAATAGGTGAGATATCTTTCGTTAGGAGGAACGCCAAGCTTTCCGATACCGCAAATCAATGTGATCCAGAAAGCCAGCAGTGTGATTGCCGCGTATCCCCACCCTTCTTTTCGTTCACTGATTTTTTTGAGATTATTGAGATTCAGATTGCCGGCACCCAGTACAAAAGCAAACACGGCCAGAATATCGAACCACATCACGACTTCATTTTCCCACGAGCTAATCGGTGGAGAAAACTTGGCGAAGATCAGCAGAAAGCCGACAACACTCGCAATCACAATTGGTACGGTTCTTTTCAACATATTCGATCAGCTTCCCAATAAACTCTCTGTCATAAATGTAATGGCGTCTTGTAAAGGCCCGGTCCGCTCCCCAGATTCGCCACGATGGACAAATTGAGAGGCAGTCATCAAGACCGCACCGACAATCAGAAACAGCCCCGCGATAAACTTGCCAACATCCTGACCTTTGAGGCTGCCGAGCTGCTGAGGCTCTCCCGACAGGTACGCCGACGCGGCAAAGAACTCTTCTCCGATCAAAACGTAATCGCAAGCTGCCACAAAGAACGGTAACTGTGATGGCATCGCCGTTCCCGCAATCTGAATCGCGCCGATGGTGTTGGCGGTTTCTGCGAAGATTAACGACTCGGCATAAAAAGCGCCCATGTAAAAACAGGCAGCAGGTTTTTCCCGAACCATTTTCCCAGTCACGGCCGCCACAAATCCAAACTGTTCGTCTGTGACATAATAAATATTGTCTGGATTATAGAGGTCGGGCCTTCCGGCAGCCGTGTAGGCTCCATCTACAGTTTCACGAGCAACAGTCATCACAAGCGAGCGTGTTGTGGGAACATCCAGGCCCGCGTCGTATTCAGCCGTTAATTCCGCAACACGGTTCAAGACGATCAACCCGGCCACGGTTTGAATGTCGTTGATGTCCTGAATGCCGGGAATGAACAAACAATCGCGTCCCATCTCTGTGGCACGACCGACCGCTTCTTCGATGGCTTCAAGGCCGGCAATTTTACGAATTTTTAATGTCTTCCCGGCTTTCGCTGCCTCGATAAAGTAGACCACGGAACCGCAAACGACAAACATGAACAACCCAAAGTAGAGTTTGGATTGATCAATCCATTGCCTGACGGGAGTCCCCGAAGCCTCTGCTGTCGTTGCGGAGATACTTTCATCCGCACCGATGGCTTTGACTCGGTAGAAATAATCTCGGCGTTCGAGTTTCTCGGCGACGAACTCAGAGACTCCCGCATCGACTGTCCCGACCTCCTCAAACTCTTCGTTTTCCTGCTTGCCTTCTATCAGGTAACTGACCACGGGGTTAGCCAGCTCGGCGGGAGGCTCTTTTGAAGCCTTGTCTTTGACAGTTTTTTCAATGTGAGTCGCAGGGTCGTCTGGAGAAAGTGTCCAAGTCAGTCTTAATTTATCACCTTTATCATTATCAACATCAACAACTTTGAGATCCGTAGGAGGAGCCAATTTTTGCGCGTAGAGACTGGTCGAACATTCAAGGAGAACCAGAGAGATCAGAATTGTGAAAATTCGCATCCTGCTTACTCCTCAATCAATTCGACATTGGCCCGGGGAACAGTGAGATGCCGACCATCATCCACATTGACTGTCAGAACACGTGCCTTTGATCCGGAATCGAGAACTGTCAGCTCATGGGGCAACTCGGAAATTTGACCTAACAGACCAAAATAGGGATCGCGAATCATCCGTACGCGGGCTCCCGGTTCGAGAATCCCATGTTCGGACGCAAGCTCTTCTTGCGGCGTCACCTCGTCGGAATTGAGCGGGATCAGAATTTCTGGTCGCATCACACCCGCACGAATTTGTGTCGCACCATTCACGGCAGCTTCTCTCCCCGAGAATTGACGGAATAACTCGAAGGTTCTCGCGGCCATGGCGATATCGCCGAAGCCTTCGGTGATCACCAGAGAAGTGCCGATCTTTTCGGAGCCAGTAATCGCCACGCCGAGATCCTGTCCGAGAATTTCTCGAAGATCCTGATCATCCATCCCGCCGGAGATCACTGCTGCAGTTCCCACTTCAATCGCACGTTTCACGGCTTCCCCCGTCATGCGGGCACCGCCGATCACAATTTGTCCTCTCATGTCGTTATGAATCAAGTCCGGGGTGAGTGTCATTTCGGGGGATTGACAAGCCATGCGAATCTTTCCGAATGCTTCGCCCCCGATCCCGAGAATACCTTGCACCATCGCGACATCAGCTTCGATATCAACCCCTTGTTCGGGGATGACCTCCACCACTTCTCCCGCCAGGTATGCGAGAACCTCAATCGGTTCAGGAGCACCTCGCAAGATGACTTGTCCGGTAATTTGTGAGATCGTTTCGACTGTTCCATCTTCAGGGCTGTAGGCTTCCTTCTGAAACAAACCAAAAATCCCCGGAGAACGTGCAATCAATTCTTCCTTTCGAATCGTGTCTCCCTGTTCTTTTAACAAGCATCTGGGGACATCGGTCGCAGCCACTCCTAATTTGTTGGAAAGGTTGAACGGAATGACCGGGCCGGGAAGAAATGTTCGTGCAACCACATCTTGAGCGGCAACGCGATCCCCGACCGAGACGGTTACCTCACCCGAAATGGGCAGCATGCGGCGCGTGCGATGTTTCACGCAGCGGCTGACTCGTAATCCAGGTGTGTAGGAATGTGCCATAGTTTTTTTCGAGATCGAATCGATTATTCGTAGACGTTAAGTTCACTCACCCAATCTGTAATTTGTTGCCGGCGATCCATTTCTTCGCCTTCGATCACCAATGGTCGTCCCCGGGCGTCGAGGACAACTCCGACTGTTCCTCCCCGAACGATTCCCTTGACCGGCTTACCGGGACCGTCACCAAAATCAAATCCTCGTTCCGGGTCGATCACAATTTCCGCGGTATGATTCATGGCCAACGGCAGCAATCGCATCTCGCCAACTTTGATCTCTCCCGTCTCGTGAATTCCATCCCCTTTGATTTGGTATCGGAAACAGGTTTTTCCTCGTTTTCCTTGACCACGAGGAGCGACACACGTGCCCAAGTAAACCAGACAGTCCTTCTCAAAAACTTCCAATGCCGCTTGCGGATGAACAGAAGCCAACACTCCCAGATGAGGCATCATGAAGATGCTGTCTTTAGCCAGGCAAGTGATTCCCTCCGGTTCAAACGCATCGATCATCATGGCAACCGTCTGCTCCATTCGCGGAGCATGCGACAACACGCCTCCCGAGCCGACAATCAGATCGAGAACCATATTGTCGACAATTGTGTCCCCACCCGTCGATTGGCTGAACGTATCTCCGACAGTTCGCTGCTGTTGAACGCCATGTAAAGTGGTCGCAAACTCTTTGTGTTGAACATATGCTAATCGTAGTGCTTCCCGAGCGACCGCTTGCTCGAAGATGAGAGCTTCCCGAGTTTGGGGGATCGTTGTCGGTCGGATCATCTTGTTTTTCACTCGATTTCGTAACTCACGCTCGTCCATATCAATATGGACCCAGCGGAGGACGTTCTCCATGCCGGCTTCTGCACAGACATTCGAGATCGAGTAGCTCATACCCAGATTGGCAGAGACGGTACGGTTGAATTCGGTCCCAAAGACACTGAAGACGTCAGTCGTCGCACCACCGATATCAACACCGACCGCATTGATACCCTGACGCTCGGCAATTGTTTGCAGGATGTTTCCGACCGCTCCGGGTGTCGGCATAATGGGAGCATCGGCCCATTCGATGAGTCGCGGATAGCCGGGAGCGTGGGCCATCACATGCTCCAGAAACAAATCGTGAATCCGATCGCGTGCCGGGCCCAGATTTTCGTGTTCCAGTACGGGCCGGACATTGGGGATGACCGCCAGTTCGATGTTCTCACCGGCGAAAGTTTGACGGACTGCATCGGCGGCATCAGGATTACCCGCGTAGATCACAGGTAATTTATAAGCTCCCCCAAAGCGTGGTTGTGGGCGAGCCGGTGCAATTAGCTCTGCCAACTGTACAACATGCTTGACGGTTCCCCCATCAGTCCCACCAGCCAAGAGCACCATATCGGGGCGGAGTTCCCGAATCCGCTGAATCTGTTCGTGAGGTTTTCGTTTGTCGTTGGAAGCGATTGTTTCCATCACAATGGCCCCGGCTCCCAAAGCCGCACGTTTGGCAGAAGCCGCGGACATGTTTCGCACGACCCCTGCCACCATCATCTGTAAACCGCCGCCAGCACTCGAAGTCGAGATATAGGCATCGCATCCCGAGAGTCCATCGACCGGACGAATAATGTTCCCGTCGCCATCGACCAGGTTTCGTCCCGAGAGTTCTCCGACTTCGGTGGCCGCATTTTGAACTCCCACCGTCACATCAGCGGCAGGTTCCTCGACCGTTGTGGGAGCTTCGCCTCGATGAGTTTGGCGATAATGTCCGTCCACTTTCTGGATCAAAATCGCTTTCGTCGTTGTGCTTCCACAGTCTGTGGCGAGAATGACATTCAAGTCATCAGGGTTGAGTTTCTCTTTCGCGGTCATACTTCCAATCCGTCGGAAGATTGAGATTGATCGACCACTTCCGCAGGTGTCTGCTCTCCGAGTGAGTCCAGACGCTCGAGTAAATAATCGATCGACCCACGCTTTTCCAGAAAACGGGCAAAGTCATCCTGAGCCTGGATTCCCAGCGTGACCTTCAGTATGGGGGAAAAGAAGACCAGCAACTGCGATCCGACGAAGTTCAATGGTCGGCAGGTCTCTAGCGCCATAGATGCTGGCAGTGCCATCCCGCGACGATGGACTTCGTTCAAAATACGGTCAATCACCTCGGATTGGGCTGGAGAAGGCTTCGCATCCTTCTTGTCATCAATCGCAAAGGCATGTTTCAGCCAATTCATGGAATCCTTCCTGACGATCGAACTCTTGAGCACCTGATGTTTACAAGCTCAAAGCGTAACAGCAGAGACCGGGCAAATCGACCGGTATAATCGGTAAGATCGTAATTTCTTAAAGACCCGTCAAACGTCCCGAAGCAAAACGATGGGTCAGATTCTCTCCCCAGTCGGAACTCGCTTCCGATTGCGTGGAGAAATGGTGTTGAGCCTGCCGAATCTGCTTGCATCGGTTGAATTCTCATTTAGAATAAAGAGAGGAACATCCGAAGAAACGTAATAAGAACCTGCATCATCCCTGTTGATGGTATGAGTTCCGATTATGCCGAATAGAGAGGATGTTCAGCTTGGCTTCCATCGCACGATGGAGTCCGGTCATCAATTACCGAGTCGTAGTTGTTGAGCCTCCTCACTTTGCGATACAGTCAGTGCAATAAAATCAAACGTCCGGTGGGTTTCGTTCTGAAGCCGTTCTAGTCGTCCATTTCCGATTCGGAGTTTTATCGTCATGTCCAAAAAATACCTCTCTCTCGAAGAAGCCGCCGAACAGATTGGCATCACGACTGATGAACTCAAGAAACTCCGGGAATCGGGCGACATTCGCGGATTCGCTGATCGCTCTTCCTGGAAATTTCGCGATGAGGATGTGGTCAATTACTCTCGATCGATGAATGCGACCTCCGATGCGGAAATCTCTGCCATTGATGATGACGACGACGATATTCCGTTTACGGCAGAAGACGAACCGTTGATGGACGATTCGGCAAGCGATGTCCGCTTGATCCTCGATGACGACTTGACGCTGGAAGATGACGACGACGTCGACGATGATGAAATCCTCGCGTCACTTGGTGGAGATGGCAGCGATTCAGATGTCAAACTTGTGAGTGATGATTCTGTTGCCGACACTTCAGCCAGTGATATTCTGCTAAGCTCGGATGATGATGCCGCCAATATTCTCGTTGATGATGATGATCACAGCCTGCCCGAAGACGCCACCATGGCCGCGGGAAGCAGCATCATTTCTGGTGATGATGAAAGTGGAATCACTCTGGAAGCCGCCGACAGTGGCATCTCTCTGGAAGCTGCCGACAGCGGCATCTCGCTCGAATCTCTCGACAGTAGTATCAATCTTTCACAAGATGAAAGTGCTGCCGAGTTTAATCTCGATGATGAGAGTGGTATCTCGTTGGAAAACATTGGAGACGATGTCGAACAAACAGTGACGATGGATTCTCTTGGTGATGGCGACGAGTTTGATATGGATGACACCGCGTTCGAGATGGAAGCGGCTGGCTCCAGCGAGTACGAAATCTCTGGTCTCGGTGATGACAATGATGACGATACCAGCGTGTTGTTGCTCGATGATGATGACGAATCCGATGCAGCCTCTCCCACGATGGTTGGTGGTGGAGTAGACGACTTTGAAGAAGATGCCTTCGATCTCGGCGACGATGACATGGGGGAATTCGACGACGACATGATGGTGGAAGAAACCGTCATGGGTGACGACGACGAACTCGACGATCTTGATGTCTTCGACGCGGTTGACGAAGATTTCGATGACGATTTTGGTGGAGGAATGGGTTCGGCAGGAGAATTTGCGGCTCCGGTCGGAATGCGATCTGCCGCAGTTCCCGAAGCAGAAATGGGAACGGGCGTCTTCGTGGGAGTCGTGATTTCCAGCCTGCTGATGGCTTTGTGCGGCCTGATGATGATCGATCTGATGCGTAGCATGTGGAGTTACGAACAGCCCGCTTCATACAATTCGGCCCTGCTCGATATGATTAAAGGCTTCTTTTGATACGAATTTAGCCATGATATCCAACGTAACAAATCAAACATCAGCCCCGGAATACCGGGGCTTTTTTCTTTTCGTATCGATTTCCGGCAGGATCTGCCGAGTGGCCTGGTAGTTTTTCCAAAGCCTGAAAATAATCCCTCAATCCATCTGGCAGTGCTTCTTCAGAAGATCTAAAAAATCACTCCTACCGAGAATGTTCGACCTGAAGGTTCTCAAAGGGCGATCCCTCGCCAGTTTCCCGGTCCTCCTCGGACCAGACAGAATCCCACTCATTACAATCCGTTATTGTCCACGAACTCTGCCAGAGTGACATCTGGCCGTTATGTTCCAGGAGTCAGTTATGTTCTCGTTAAAACGAGTTGCGATTTCGGTATGCACCCTCTCTGGGATGGCCCTCCTCATGGGATGCCATTGTGGCCCGAATCCGTTTGTCAGACAGGCCCAATTGCAGGCACGCAATCAATGGCAACAAAACCAGTCATTGGCGATGGAGAATTCCAGCCTGCATCAGCAGACCGCACAAATATCGTCGGAGTTGCAAACGGCCAACCAGCGTCTTGCCAACATCAATAACGAACGAGATCAACTGCACAGCCGATATGTCAGCTTGCTCAATCAATCCAAGAATCCTCTGGGGAACGATCTGACACAG
>Ga0181597_10001488_pt1 | contig 26340 bp, 24 predicted proteins | sample 041ome_5_FD_148647 | JGI IMG/M metagenome (GOLD analysis project Ga0181597, IMG submission 148647) | Coastal salt marsh microbial communities from the Groves Creek Marsh, Skidaway Island, Georgia - 041403US metaG (spades assembly) | ecosystem: Environmental > Aquatic > Marine > Intertidal zone...
CGTGTACGGTGTATTTTTTTGCCGAAGTTTGGTGACCAAGATCGACCTACGAGAGGCGAGGGAGTAAGATGAAGCGCGCCACCCATGTCTCCGAACACCTGTTACCCATGTAACCGGCTTATATACTAAGGAGGAGAAGGATACAATCAACGCTGATCTTTTATGGAACGATTCAACCCGCATTTCACCCTCTACTCCTTTGAAAGAGAGGGACGGGGTGAAGGGGATCAAAAGACATGTCGCTACCAACTCGCAATATCCGCCTAACCTTGGCTTACGATGGATCGAATTATGTCGGATGGCAAGTTCAGCCTAACGGCGTGACTGTTCAGGAACTCGTGCAAAAAGCGTTGTCAGACCTGACTGGGGAAGAGATTAAACTCATTGCCGCAGGACGGACTGACTCGGGAGTACACGCACTCGGACAAGTCACCAACTTTCAGACCGCTTCGACGATCCCTGCCGAAAAATTTGCCTGGGCACTGCAAAGTCGATTACCGGAAGACATCATTGCCCTTTCATCGGATGAGGTTCCCGAACGATTTCACGCCACGTATTCTGCAGTTCGCAAATGCTATCGGTATCTGATTCATCATCGCGAAACGGGATTGCCGTTCTTGCGCAACTACACCTGGCGATTCGGAAATAGTCTCGATCTGCCGAGCATGCGTGAAGCGGCCCGTCATATTGTCGGCACGCACGACTTTCGTTGTTTCGAGACACAGTTCCCGAATAAAGCGACCAGCGTCAGAACCGTCGAGCATCTTTCCATCGAGTGTCAATCGATGTGGAGTACATGGTCGGGATTCGATTTTGAATCCCAACAATCGAAAGCAATGGCCGACGACGAAGTTCTCTGCCTGGAGATTTCCGCCGACGGCTTTTTGTACAACATGGTCCGGGCGATCACGGGAACTCTGGTAGATGTGGGACGAGGTCGCTTTGAGCCGGACGATGTGAAACGAATGATCGAAGAGGGGAACCGCTCTTTAGCCGGACCGACGGCTCCCGCGCAGGGACTCTATCTGGTTTCAGTCGATTACGACATGAATAACTTGAGACCGAAGGATTGATTTTTCATCCTGTCAGCGGGACGATCATCTATTAGTCTCACTCGCTACTTAATTATTCGGCAATCTCCGATTACTCCCAGTCGTCGTCGAGGTCGGGATATTGGGAAGGAGAATCACCATGTTTCTCTGTGATTCCAAGAACTGTCTCAGATTCTAACTTGGAAATACTTTTCACAGTGATTGTATGTTCCCAGCTATCGCCAAAATCAAAGAGGTAATCAAATTTCAGATTTCGAGTGAGTCCGATCTCATCCAGAGTGACTTCACCTGCATTCAAAGCTCCCAAGTCGTCAAAAAATGGATTGAATTCAAAACCCTCTGGAGAGGTGTATTCGAGTCGATTTCTACGATTGCGAGAGCGTTTCCCATTCACAATCATCGGAATGTAAAAGGAGTATAAGTGTGGATCATGACGATCAAATGCCTTGAAAATTACGTTATGAAGCTCATGCAATGTTGCCTCTCCAGGTAATTTGATCGTTCTCCAAATGCTCGTTTGATATTTTAAGGCAACTTGGAAGACATAGAAGTTTTCGGAATTGGCATTCTTTTTGGGCACGTTGGCTCCTTCCTTTTATTATTGATTGTTACTTAAACAACACACGTGGATCGTACAGTCCTTCGGTTTGCTCCGTCTCTTCGGTGAGGAGTTTCCAGCTCGCTCCGCGTTCTCTCATTGCGGTGAAATCACGAGGTTGATAGGCAATTTCCAGATGCGGCGTGTCGATGGCGATCTCTTCGTAGTACGAACGAACTGCGGCTTCCGTGATGCCGGTGGTCAGTAAGGTTCGTTCGATGGGATACGGAGCTTGCTTCTGGCGAAAGTGCGTTTGGATGGCGTGAGCGAGTGCTTTGAACAGATTGCGATTGTTCCACGGCCCCGGATAAAAATAGGTGGCTTTCGGTTGCGGGTCTTTCTTTTCTCGCCAGGCGAAGTTCCAACGAATCCCAGATGCTCCGATCCTCAAAATGGTTGCTTTCAAGCCGTCTTTGTATTCGAGAAAGATGCCGTGCGTGGGATGCGTTCCTTCACCGGGAATCGTGCCGAAGGTCTCGGGGACTCTTCCCAACTCGGCTTTCATGGCGGCTTCGTAGAGATCCCATGAAAAACGTCCCGCTTTGCCGGCGTTGAGTAATGCTTCGTCTTTCAAGACTTCCAGTTTCGTGATTCCTGTCTCTCCACCTTTGCGAAACTCGATCATCGATTGCAAGACTTCGGCACCGTGGAAGTCGTACCGTTCAATGGGTCCGCCATGAATTGACATGGCTTCGACAATTTCAGTCCCCGGCTTAATGCTGATATCCGGAATTCTTTGAGCCAACGGTACAGAGCTACCTGCATGGAAGGGTAAACCGATTTCCTGAGCCGTGTCGTACATCTCCTTCGCCCAGTCCCAGCGATAGGTGAAATGTTTATCGTTGAAATAAGGAACGACTTTGCCGGAAGCTTTCATGACGGAAACGCATTCGTCGAACCATTCTTTGCGAGGATATTTATCGATGCCGTATTTGGTGTCGGGATAATCGCCGTGCTCACCGATACACAGAATCGCATCGACATCGAGCGATTCGCCGCCTTGAGTTAAGGCCCCACGAATGGAATCGTAGATCGGGATGTTGTGATCTTTGGCAACACCGCGTGCCATATCACGTCCTTCAGGAAATTGATCGACATACATCGACACAATATCGACTCCCGGATCGACGAGCCGACCATTGAACAAAACGGGATTCAGAAAGTTTTCAATCAGGACATGTGCGTGCGAACGATGCGTCATCCAAGTGAGAATAACCGCCACCCTGGGACGCTCGGTCGAAGCACAGGAATCGGCGATCAGTTGCCGGGGGGATAACAAACCCGCAGAGAGTGAACTTGCCACGAGAGAGGATTTCAGGAAATCGCGGCGTGTTAAATCGTGTCTCATGCAAACTGCTTTCAGTCTTCGATTTCGATTTCGAGCGTTTCCAGTCGGCGATACAGTTTGGCGCGTGGGATGCCGAGCAATTCTGCGGCCTTGGTCTTATTAAACCGACTTTGTTCCAATGCGGCCAGAATATGTTCTCTTTCGACCCGTTCCAGATAGGATTCGAGGTCGGTAAATGCTTCTGTTTGAGCGGGGTGTTCACGTTGTGCTTCATAGCCGGCTCGGAACTGAAACGGAAGATCTTCTGCGGTGATGACAGAATTGGTCGATTTTTCTCGTGCCGCTTGAACTACTTCGGTCAGTTCGCTGATGTTTTCTGGCCAATGATAACGCTGAAATTGTTCCAGGACAGATTCTTCGAAGCCTTCCAGTTGTCGGTCTTCGCCCCGATTCAAGTTTTCCAGAATTGCCTGAGCCAGCAGTGGCAAGTCTTCGAGTCTTTCACGCAGTGGAGTAAGTTCAATCGTCACCGTGCTGAGTAAAAGACGGTATTCGGGCAGCAATTGATCGTGATTGATGAGATCTTGTGGGCTCAGTGTGGATGATGCGATCACGCGAACACGACGGTCGGCGGGGAACTTCTGTTGACGATCAAGAAGTTCGATCAGTTCCTGTTGCAGGTCGCGAGGAAACTCTTCGGCTTCGATCAAAAACAGGCTGCCAAGTTGCAAGCTCGAAAAAGGTTCATCGGGATTGATCATTTCCAGCATGCGTTGCCAGGTTCGTTTTAATTCGATGGCTGCCGAGTTACGACAATCGAGCGGCACGAAAGCGCGTGTTTGAAACGCACTCTCGTAATGAATTGTGCGTGCCAGATGTTCTCGTCCTGTTCCCGCTTCCCCCGTGATCCAAAGATGACAATCGGAATTCATCGCGAGCTGCGATTGCGAGATGACTCGTTGCATGCTGCGCGATTGTCCGACTACAGAGACGCGTCGATATTTTTGGCGAATCGATTGTCGAGCCGAGGCGAGTTCTGCATGCCATTTTTGTGCGGCGGATTGTTGTGGTGCTTTTCTGGGCGCTTCCAGCGGAGATAACACCACCAAAACACCTTCGACCTCTCCATCGGGATTGGAGAGGGGAAAACATTCCTGGACACAGGCGATCTCCCGCCCCGATTTGTGTGTTAAGAAAGCCGCAACCGTATGACCGGCTCCTTGAAACACTGAGGGAGGCGGGCAGAGTTCTCCTCGAAATCGGTCCGCTCCTTCGTCTTCGGTATGATAATCACAAACCTGCCCCAGGACATCGCCAGCCGTCCACCCCGTGAGTTGATGACAGCCGGTGTTGTAGAAGCGGACGCGTCGTCGGGCATCGATAAAATAGATGGGGGTAACGACAGAATTCAGCCACGCATCGAGAGTTGTTTTGCGTCGCCGTGGTTTGTTCATGATCGTCAGTGGGCTTAAGTGCGTATACGAAGTTTACCACTCGGGTTCAAATTGTTCGTCGCTGAGAATCTTCAGGTAACTATCATAACGCTGATGGGAAATGATTTCCGCGACGACTGCTTGTTTCACGCCACAACTCTCTTCGTGCGTGTGGCTGCAATCGGGAAATCGACACAACGGGACGAACGGACGAAACTCGACGAATAACCCTTCCACTTCTTCTTTGACAACGTCCCACAATGCCAACTGCCTGATACCTGGAGTATCCACCACCGCACCGCCAATATCCAGCGGATACATAATCGCTCGGCGTGTGGTGTGCTGGCCTTTGCTACTCCATTCGCTGATTTTGGTGGTGTCGAGATTCAAATCGGGCTGAATGCGATTGATCAAAGTCGATTTTCCGACACCGCTTTGGCCCGTCAAAACGGTCTGTTTTCCTTTGAGGGCTCTCAGTAAAGCGTGAATCCCCCAGCTTTCTGCACCACTGCATTGCAACACTTGATATCCGAGTTGTGCATAGAGGCCGACAAGGGGTTGCAAGTCGGAAGGTTCGACGAGGTCGGCCTTGTTGATGCAGATGATCGGTTCGACATCTCCTTTACCCGCGCTGACGACAAAACGGTCAATCAGATTCGGTTTGAGAGGAGGATCGTCTGCCGAGACCACGATGAGCGCTTGATCGACATTCGTCACGATGAGATGTTCGCGACCACCCGATTGACGAGACAAAGTGCCATACCGCGGCTCGACTCGTTCGACAACGGCCTGTTCGTCGTTGATCGGTTGGATAAGCACGTGGTCTCCCGTGACCACCGCGTTTCGATTGCCTCGCGAAACCGTCCGCACTACTTGTCGGATGGTACATTCGTAATCGCGACCGGATTCGGTTCTGGCGCGAGAGTTCTGGCCTGCCGTCGAAAGAATTCTGGCCCGGATGCAAACCGATTCATCGACGGCCCGTTGCAGATCGTCTTCGTCATTACTGTTCGATTTGATCGTGCGATAGCGACTCAACTCGCCTTTGCCAGAGACCCGTTCTTCGGAAGCAAGATCGCTGATATTCTCTGAGGCGAGCTGCTCATCGGAGATACGATTATTTCGAGAGCGACTACCGCGATTTTTACGAAATTCCACGCGGACTTTGTTGGTCTTCTGCTTTTTCTTTTTACCCACGATGCTCTCGATTCTTCCGCAAATTGCTTATGTGGACGAATCGTCTTTCTCTTCTTCCTCGGGATCGTCTAACAGCCAAACCAATGCTTCATCATCGGGAGTTTCGATGACCTGTGGTGGTTTGATCTTTTTTGGTTCCGGCATGATGGGGCGGCCTGAGTATCGATCGCGTTTGCGCGAAACCAATCCTGCTTTTTCCATCAGGCTGAGAGACATGACATCTTCTTCAATCTCGGGTGGCGGTTCTGTCCCCTGCGGCTCGTAAAGAACTTTATAGTCGTGCTTGGCAATCGAAAGGATGTCGCCCGGCATCAGATATTTTTGCTGACAACGAACGTCGTTCACTTTAATGCCGTTACGGCTGTTGTTGTCTTCTGCATACCAATAACCGTTACGAAACGATAACAGGCAGTGGTGCGAAGAGACATTCGGAAAGCGTAATGTGATGTCACAATGGCTGCGTCGTCCGATTTGAAGCTCTTCTTTGAGCAGTGGGATCGGGTCGCCGCCACCGACAGGGTCGAGTTGTCCAAGTTGATTGGGCATGGGGGTCTTCACTGAGGAGTTTGAGCAATACCTTCCAGCATTGCTTAATAATCTGTCCTGTTGAAACAGCCTAACATTAGTTTACGCCCTAAAGGTCGGGAGTCAAAACTGAGAGAGAAGCCGAGACGCAATTTTTAAGAAGTTTCTTGCGAAAAGACAGAAAAAATCTCATTTCACTCACTATTTCGAGTGACTTCAGAAGAACCTTGTTCGTTATCTACAATACAGATTATGTATCAATAATATTTTGAAAGTAGTCCCCCCATGCCCAAGTTTACTCGTTCTCTTGTCGCTCTACGAATCATTGCCGCCACGAGTGTGATTATCAGCATCTCCAGCGTTGCTTCCTGGGGATACAGTGTTAACTGTATGCCCTGCGACGAGGAAAAGTTTGAGTGCGATGAGGGTGCCTCCGAACAGGCACAGACCTCTTACGATTCGTGTAGTGGTTTTTACGAAGTCTCTGGTCCTGGTCAATGTTTTAGCAAATACGAAAATAACATTCCTAAAGCATTTAAATGCTCCGAATGCTATAAAGCCGGTTACAACAATGGCCAAGCATTATTAGATCAGTGCGTGTGCGATTGGTGGAGTTGTACCGACTCCATGTGTTATGGGTTGTTTGGCTTTTGATCTTTATTCAATCAATGAAACCGACCCACCGACCGGTGTGACGCTAACCGGGATCGAGCAGCCAGATAAGCTCCCAATGCCACCTGATAAGGTTGATCGGTGACGATTTTGTGGTAATCGACGCCAATCGCACCGCATCCTGTGGTGAGTGCGTCCTGGAACTTTTGATATTGTTCGAGATAAATCTTGCGTAATCGGTGCGGATCGACCAGTTTGCGATGATTGGGGTTTTCCAGACTGCGAAACTGAGTCGGCTTGCTGAAAGGGAATGATTCTTCTTCGGGCGTGGTGATCTGGAACAGAATCACTTCATGCCGGTGATGACGAAACATTTTGAGAGCCGTCATGAGCGGTTCAATACGGTCGAAGCAGTCCGAAAAAATGGTAATCAGACTGCGTCGTTTCATCTGGGGGACAATCGTTTCAAACACATTGGCGAGCGAGGTTTCGTTGCCCGGCTTTCGTTTTTCCAGTGCTTCGGTAATTCGTTGAAACGTATGAGTGTTCGTGGATGGCTCGAGCTGGTCGCGAATTTGCGTGTCGAACGTGTAAAGCCCGGCGGCATCGCGTTGTGTGAACAACAAGTATCCGAGTGACGCGGCCAGTTGTCGGGCGTAGTCGGATTTGCTGATGGTGCTTTCGCCGTACCCCATACTTCCCGAGCAATCGACAATCATATAACAGCGAAGATTCGTTTCGTCTTCGTACTCTTTAATGTAATAGCGTCCCGTCTTGCCGTAAGCACGCCAGTCAATGTGTCGGATTTCGTCGCCGGGATAATATTGACGATGTTCGACAAATTCGATGCTCGAACCTTTATAGGGACTTTTATGTTGCCCCATGACATAACCTTCGACGACCAGCTTGGCAACCAGGTCGAGATTACCGAAACGTGCGAGCGCAGTCGGGTCGTGAAGTGGGGCGTCACTCGGTCGCGTCGAACGTTCTCGCATCAGTTTTTACTCTCCCGGAAGTACGAATCACTGTAGGGCCGGTTCCACCGGCCTGAGCCATCTCACTTTTCATTGGCCGGTGGAACCGGCCCTACGACTGCTTCGGCATGAGGTCTTCCGAGAAGACGAACACCACCCCGGCAATCATCATCGCCGAAGTGGTGTTTCAGTCAGGTCGTGAGTGAATGTCACTGACGATTATTCATCGGCAGGTTTATCATCTGCTTTCTTTTTATCGTCGTGCTCGTGGTCACCCTCGTCGTGATCGTGCCCTTCGTGATCGTGATCATGTTCGAGTTCTCCTTCGTACTCTTTCCCATCGATGGTGATGTGAACGTGGCCGTGGAGTTTCTCAAGATCAGTAATCGTTGCGGGAACTTTGTCCCCTTTGATCACAAAGACAGACGATGTTCCTTCGGGTTCTCCTTCGAGCGGCATCGGTGTCACTTCGAGTTCCATTTCGGAATCGTCTTCCCCTTCCAGTTCGAAGATCACATCACCCACTTTGACGGGGATTGCCGTCTCGACATCATCAGCCAGAACGTACAGGGTAATGGTACGATCTTCCCCCATCGTCACTTCAAGATGAGCGGAATGATCGTCGGTCAGTTCGATCACGTGCCCGCCGTGCGGACCTTCATGGTGGTCATGATCGTGATCATGTCCATGATCTTCATTTTGTTCGGCTTCACTGTAATCCTGATACTCAGCTTCTTTGGCCGGACAACCGGTAAACAATGCCAAAACCATGACCGAGAGAAATGAGTGAATCGTGATGCGTAACATGCTGAACTCCGTTTTGTTGATATGAGTCGTTGATAATCATTGTGCCTGTGGCCCAATTTTGAACTGTTACATCTTAGAACTCTCCGACGATTTCGCCACCGTTGCGGGTGATTAACGCTTTGATGGTTTCTTGTGAAACAGTGTCGAGATCGAGGGCACGAACCGATCCATCTCCCAGAAGTACGAGAAATTTGCCGTTATCGATCGTTCCGAAAGTCTTGATAGGATTCTCTTCGTCCAAGGTCAATCCTCCCGGTTTGGTCCAGACATCGGCTTTGCCTGCTCCCGCTTGGACGACCATAATTGTGTTGGATAGGCCGTCAGTGAAGTCGCGAAACCGTAATCCTTTTTCCATGTTGAAAGCGGTGTTTTCACCGACGATTACATGGAATGCGGTTTTGCCGTCTTCGGTCACTTCCGGCGTTTTGAAGACCTCGGGCATTTGCGAGATGAGTGCTTTGTTATGTTCGCTGTCCCAAGGTTCGTCGAGGTGGAACTGGTTATATAGTGGGGCTTGTTCAATGTAGGGCAAAAGGTGGACTCGCCAACTCAGTCCTTTTTTCTCGCCTTTATGATTGCTACCTGCTGCTGGCAATCCGTTGTAAACGGCATCATAGTTGTGAAAAGCCAAGCCGAGTTGTTTGAGTTCGTTCATTTGCACTGCGCGTTTGGCCGTTTTTTTTGCATCTTCAATGGCGGGCTTCAAGATCTCAGGCAGTGAATTGAAGTCGGCCGGTTTAGGGATCGAAATTGTTAAACGAGTGCCGTCTGCTTTGTTGGTGATGCCGGACACGATCTGGTCGGCCATCGCTTCGAGAACTTTTTTCCCCGCTTCATCCACGGGAGCTTCCTGTTGGAGTGCGGCGGGTTTCATCATTTCGTATTGTTGACGGCCCATGTCGGCCAACTCCGTCAGCTTGTTGTTCGCACTACTCACGGTCTCGGCAGACGCGCCGACCAGGCTGACGCTCAATAACGAGTCTGAAGAAATTCCCCCGGTGATGGTCAAGATTTTCAATTCCGAGACGAGCTTCAGTCCCATCGCCAAGTTGGGATCCTGACCCGCACCGAACATCTGGCCCAAGCCGACGAGCATCGGGCTCAGTTGGGTCATGTCGATCACGACAATCAGGTCGTTTGCAGAGTCGATCTGTTTGAGTTCCGAGATTAGCGGGCTGTTTGTTGTTTTGGTCTCGACCATTTTTTTCAATAAGGTCGATTTGGTCACAATCATTGTTTTTGAGTCAGCAAAATGGATCACCACATCCATGGAAAGGTCGGGAATGATTTTCACGGCGAGTCCATCCTGCTCACCATCTTCCAGCGGAGGAATTGGCTTGTCCTCGAAGAATGTCTTCGGATCAACATCCTCATTGAAGCGAACGATCACCGTGGGAATGGGGGGTGGGCCCATTTCTTCCGGGCCGTCTCCACTCGGTCCATCTGCAGAGCCAAAACCAGGTTGGAAATTGACCGGTTGCAAGGTTTGATTCTGAGGAGAAACATTGCCTTGATCGGGGAGTTCCGGTCCCTTTTCCTCTTTCGGAATCGCCGGGCCATCGAAGCCGTCGGGACCATTCAGTTGCGGCCCCACATCGTCAAACTGATCTGGAGGACCACTACCGAAACCAAAGAGTCCGGGAGCCTGCATCGCAGCCGCGGACGCGGAGTTTTCATCACCCAGCACGACAATTTGTTCGATCGTGCGCGGATCAAAGCCGGACTGGTCAATGAATTCTGTCATACTTTCTTCAAGAGGAAGTCCCGCTTTCTCCAATTCACTCACAAATGATGACGATAAGACTCGAGCAGGATGAACAATTACAGCACTGGTGAAATCGTCGGTGATGTAAGAGAGATCGAGGGAAGACGCTGATGCCAAGGATTTCACATTCGATTTGATCGATTTTGTGGTGGGGCTTTCGGGAGTCTCTGGGGTTTCCGGGTCTGTTTCGGAGGTTGTCGAACTCTCATTTTCTGCGGGAGGCGCGGAATCATCCGAGCCGCAACCGGAGAGAAAACCGATTCCCAATACAAACGTCAAAAGTGAAATCCATGGTGAGCGTAACATCGGTGATCTCCAAAATGATAAGCGAGCTATGCGTAGAATCTTGATCTTGAACATTGAGAAAACAATGAGAGATGAATTCCCAGCTTAACCGGAATGGAATCGTCAGATCAATTGGCAATCTGACGATTCAGTGAGCCTCATGAAATCTCCGAACAATTTGGCACTTTTTTCACACTCATCTCATATGTGGATTTGATAGAATTTGATCAAACTCAGTGACTCAAAGGAACTTCTGTCATGAACCCCAAACAGTACGGCGTCGAACGCCGCGATTTTCTCAAATATCTCTCTGCACTTTCGACCGTCCCTTTGTTGGGTCAACAGGTGGAAGGGCGTGTTCTTCAGCAACCCAAGTTCAAAGAGAACCCCTTTTCGTTGGGAGTCGCCTCGGGTGATCCTTCTCCCACAGGCTTTGTCCTGTGGACACGACTCGCTCCCGACCCGTTGCACGACGGCGGGATGCCCGCCGATTTTGTGAATGTTCGGTGGCAAGTTGCGGAAGACGAACAGATGACGAAAGTTGTCAAAAAGGGGACAGCCATCGCGACTCCTCAACTCGGGCATTCGGTGCATGTCGAAGTGGAGGGACTGGAACCCGATCGCTGGTACTTCTTCCAATTCAAAGCGGGGACCGAAATCAGTCCGGTCGGCCGATCTCGAACGACACCAAAATTCGGCACGATGCCCGATCAAATGCGATTTGCATACACGTCCTGCCAGCATATCGAGTACGGCTATTTCAACGGTTACGACCATATGATCAAGGAAGATCTCGATCTGGTGGTCCATTTGGGGGACTACATTTACGAGTATGCCGGTCGAAAAGATAAAGAGCGTGCTCATCTCGGTGGAGAGATTGAATCACTCGACGATTATCGAAACCGGTACGCTCAATATCGATTGGAAGCCGGGTTACAGGAAGCTCACCGACTCTTTCCCTGGTTGGTGACCTGGGACGATCACGAATTCGATAACAACTATTCGAACTTGGTCTCTGAACAGGATGGTATCTCTCCAGAAGAATTCCTGTACCGCCGCATCAATGCCTATCAGGCTTATTACGAAGTGATGCCTTTGCGCAAAGCGACAATGCCTCGCGGACCGAATATGAAACTCTATCGCAAAGTTCAATACGGGCGACTGGCCAACTTCTATGTTCTCGATACGCGACAGTATCGAACCGATCAACCGAATGATGACGGAAACAAAGATCTTGTCGGCAAGGTGTTTGATTCGCAGGCGACAATGTTGGGTGAAAAACAAGAAGGTTGGTTGATGTCCAACTTGTTGCACACCAAAGCAACCTGGAACGTCCTCGCTCAACAGGTGATGATGGCGCGAGTCAATCGCGGCGAAGGTGAAAATCGCATGTTTAGCATGGATCAATGGCCCGGCTATGATGTCAGTCGAACGAGGTTGTTGAGATTCTTCAACGACCGCAAAGTTCCCAATCCTGTCGTCTTGACCGGCGACATTCACACGAATTGGGTCAACGACTTGCGAGTAAATTTCGATGACCCGAAGTCGCCCGTTGTGGGGACCGAATTCGTCGGTACGTCGATGACTTCCGGCGGAAACGGCGGGACTCGGATCGAACAATTCGAGCGTGCCGCCGCCAATAACGATTTTGTAAAGTGGTACAACGCGGAACGCGGCTACGTCTCGTGCACATTGACGCCCGATGAATGGAAGACCGATTTCCGGGTCACGCCGATTGTTGACAAACCGGGTTCGGAACTCATCACACGAGCCAGTTATATTGTTGAAGCAGGGCAAGCCGGTGCTCACCCGGCGTGATGAGTTTTGCAAATGAAATCTCAATACAGAAAGCGACTCCGATGAAAACTTTTTTGATGTTTGCGTTCGTGATTGCTTCGATGTGTGTCTCTTTAAACGCTGCCGAGCCGAAATCGATCGTCGATGAAACATTTGACGCTCCCCTGTCCAAAAAATGGACGAAGCAAACGGGAGCCTGGAAAGTGGAAGAGGGAGTCTTGAAGGTTTCTCAGGTCAAGGCCGACAACCACATTGCCGCTTTTCGTTTGTCGCAGCCCGTTCAAGATGCACGCATTCAGGTTGATTTTACGTTGAAGGGTGCGAAAGTCGTACACCTTGGATTTGACCCCGCCAAAGGGGAGTTGAAGAAGAAGGGACATCTCTATTCGGTCGTACTGACGCAGAAAAAGATGATCGTACAACTCAGTCGAGACAAGAACATTGAAGACTCCAAGAACGAAAATCTGGCAACCGCTGAGATCGATCTGCAACAGGGGAAAGCGTATTCCGTGATTGTGGAGATGAAAGGGGATCAGGTGGATGTCGAATTGAAACAGGGTGGGACCAGTCAATCGGTGAAAACGACCGCCCGTCATCCCTCGATTCATGTGAAGAAGCCGGGGCTTGTGTTCCGAGTAGGTGGTGCGGATGGAGAGGAATTGCATCTCGACCGTGTTCGCGTCTGGAATTAAACGCTGTGTTGACCTCTAAGAGTCTTTGCCTCAGGGAGGGTTGTGGGATAAACTGAAGGTCTACCCCATTATCCTGCCTGATAGACTCTTCGCTATGCGCCTCGTTCCCTGTCTAATCATTGTGCTCTCGAGTTTCTGTCTTGAGGCTGCTCAAAAGCCTGAAGCCGCTGATCATTTTCAGACGAAGATTCGTCCCTTGCTGCTCAGATATTGTGCGGCGTGTCACGATCCCGACGACTCTGAAAACGCAGCCCCCTTTTTGCGTGCCACCTCCATCGAGCAAATGAGTGAAATGCGGTCACTGTGGAGTAGTGCGGCGGAACAACTACAGAACCGAACGATGCCCCCCGCGGATGAAGAGCAACCAACCGAAGCAGAACGACTTCAACTCTCCAACTGGATTGAAGAAACTCTCGAAGCGACGGCCTGTTCCAGTGGAGAGTATGCAGGACGTGTCATCACCCGACGATTAAACCGACGAGAGTATGACAATACAATTAAGGATTTACTCGGTGTTGATTTGAAAGCCTCGGACAAATTTCCCGTCGATGGATCAGGAGGCGAAGGGTTCGATAACAACGGCGAGACATTGTTTTTGCCAACCATGTTGATGGAACGCTATCTGACAGCCGCCTCAGAAGCTCTCGACGAGACGATTATCTCTCCGGCTTTGGAATTAAATTACTCGCCCACTGACTTTTTACCTGCCGTCGAGCAAGACAATCTCAAAACTCGCACCATCGCAGAAAAGAAACAGATCAATGCATTGGCAACGATCTATAACACCGGGAAATATCAAGTTCGGATCGTGGTGAAGGCGAACCTGACGCCGGCGATATTGCAGTTCAAGCTCGATGGAATTGCGGCAGAACAATTTGAGATCAAAAACACGGAGCTTCCGCAGATTCAGTTGGACGCGGTTGTTCGTTTGTCGCGCGGCAATCATCTGCTGTCGTTGCGATGCCCGGAAGAATCGACTGTAGATGTTGTCTCGTTAGAACTCCGCGAGCAACGGCCGACACCTTCTTCGGAATATCGATCTCGACATCAACAGTTGCTGAAGATCAAAGCAGATACCTTGCCGGATGCTCCTCGCCAGCATGCGCGTGAAGTCCTGAAACAGTTCATGCCGCGTGCATTTCGCCGACCGGTGACCGATCAGGAAATCGAAAAGTATCTGACATTGTATGATCGTGGAGCCGAGCGGGGTGATCCTTTCACTGAATCGATGAAACTCGCCTTGCGCGGCGTGTTAGTTTCGCCACATTTCTTATTTCGGATGGAGAGTGATCCTGAAAGTGAGCAACCCGAACTGCTCGATGACTACGAGCTCGCATCGCGACTTTCGTATTTTCTGTGGTCCACGATGCCCGATGAAGAATTGTTCGAAGCCGCAGCCAGCAAACATCTGCATCAGCCGGAAATCTTGAAGCAACAAGTCGAGCGTTTGCTCGACGATCCCAAGGCAGAACAGTTTGCCTATGAGTTTATCGGCCAATGGCTGGGGACGAAGGAAGTGGGTGCGTTGGTGGCTCCCGATACCGGGGTCTTCAAGGGAGAGTTCACGACTGAACTGTTATTTGATTTGCAGGAAGAGCCGGTTTATTATTTCCGCTATTTGCTAGCCGAAAATCGCTCGTTGCTGGAGTTGATCGATTCTGATTACACAATCGTCAACAAACGTCTCTCGGGACATTATGATTTCAAAGAAGAGGATAAGCCGAAACGTCAACCTTCGAATCCGTGGGTGCAAAATCCCAAACGGGGAAGTGGCGGGCCGTTTCAAAAAGTGATGCTGCCCGATGCAAAGCGAGGAGGAGTTCTCGGCATGGGAGGCGTTCATATGGTGACTTCTTACCCCACACGCACTTCCCCCGTCTTACGAGGCGGCTGGATCCTGGAAACGATGCTCGGCATTCGAGTTCCTTCGCCTCCCCCCGATGTCCCGGAAATTAAAAGAAGTAAAAACAGTCAACTTTCCACACGAGAGATTCTGAAAAAACATCGAGAGTCACCTTCCTGCGCAGCGTGCCACAACTTGATGGATCCGTTAGGCTTCGCCCTCGATAATTTCGATGTGCTCGGTCGCTGGCGAGACAAAGAAGGGAAAGCAGACATCAATGCCTCGGCGACTCTCCCTTCTGGCGAATCGTTCAGTGGTCCCGCCGGATTGCGCAGTGTGTTAATGGATCGACAGGATGATTTCATTCATCATCTCACTCGTAAAATGCTCGGCTATGCGTTGGGACGAAGTTTGAATGATTTTGATGACTGCACGATTCAGCAGATTGCCGAAACAGTGAAAAAATCAGGATTTCAATCACGAGTGCTCGTGCGGGAAATTGTTTTGAGCACACCATTCCGGTATCAGCAAAGTACCGAAAATATGCTAGAATAGAGTCATCGTTCCTCCGAGTTGCTTAAGGTCTTTCCAATGAACCCGATCTTTCAAAAACATCTTTCCCGACGAACGCTCCTCAAAGGTGCCGGGGCGGTACTGGCCTTGCCGTGGTTGGAAGCGATGTCGCCTGCTCTCTGTGCCGATGAGTCGTTATCGAAGCCACCGTTACGATCGGCATTTTTGTTTATGCCGAACGGAGCCAATCCCAAGTTCTGGACACCGGAAGGGGATGGCGAACAGTTTGAACTTTCCCACATGCTTCAATCGCTGAAAAACGTCAAAGACGACTTCATGCTGCTGGAAAATTTGTGGAATGAACAATCGGTTGGTCGAAATGGTCACTGGCCCAAAGTTCCCGCGTTTCTGTCGGGTGGTTATGTGGTGAGGACTTCCGGTCGCGATATGGATACCGGTGGGACATCGGTCGATCAGTTGATGGCAAATGATATTGGAAATGAGACTCCGCTGCCGTCCTTTGAATTGGGTGTTGACGAAGCCTACACCGGCGTCGATAACATTGGCGGCGGATTCACCCGCATCTATGGTTCTCACATTGCCTGGCGAGATCCGCATACGCCGGTCCCCAAAGAGATCATCCCGCAATTGGCATTTGATCGATTGTTCCGCACCGGTCGAGCGAACCCCATTGTTTCCGGCTTTACCACTCGTCAATCGGCGGTTACCAAGTCTCTCGCACGTGACGATACCAGTGTTCTCGATTTGGTGCGCGAAGATGCCAAGTCGCTACGAAACAAAGTCGGCAATAGTGACAAAGTGAAACTGGATGAGTATTTGGAATCGGTTCGTTCCGTGGAGCGTCGAATCGAAAACACGATGAAGCCACAAAAACGATGGATCAATTCCGGACAATTCAATGTGCCGCGACCGGGGCCAGGAATTCCAGAAGAACACATTGAGCATCTCCGTTTGATGCTCGACATTATGGTACTCGCGTTTTGGACCGACTCAACGCGCATCGCCACCTTTATGATGGGCAACGCCCAAACCGGACGCAACTTCTCGTTTCTTGAGGGAGTCAAAGGCTCTTTCCATGGCATCTCTCATCACCGGAACGAAGAAAAACAACTCAAACAGTACGTGGATATCGGGACTTGGCACATTGAGCAAGTGGCTTACCTGTTAGAGAAGATGAAATCTCTCGATGAAGCGGGAACATCACTACTTGATAATTCGATGGTGATGTTTGGCTCAACCTTGAAAGATGGAAACTCTCACGATCCACACGACTTGCCGATCATTCTGGCCGGGCGAGGTTGCGGGACACTCAAACCGGGTCGTCGGCTCAGATTTGAAAAAGATACGCCGCTATGTAACCTTCATCTCTCAATGCTGGAACGGATGGGTATTCACCGAGAATCATTTGGAGACAGTACCGGGACACTCGACGGCTTGGGGTGAACTACGCGGATCGAGTTTCGGCAGCGACACGGCAATTCGCGGCAAAGTGATCAAGATTGAGTCCTCCCAAAACCAGCGAATCGACTGAAGACTCGGACAGGACAAATTCAATAGCCGCTTGCGCATCCAGATGACCGGCAGCGAGCCCTTTTTTGACGAGGATTCCGATACCAGCTTCGGATGCCTCACGCATGACTTGCTGATGAGAGTCATCTTGCACATGAAACTCGACCATCAGAACGTCGGCCCACTCCAATGCAGCCTGGGCACCCGTTGTGGTCTTTCCCGACAATCCAATCGCTCGGACTTTGCCGGTCTGTTTGAGTTCCTGCATTGCCGAAAGGGTGTCTGTCTCATTCAGGATGTGAAGATCGTCGCCGTTGGAATGAATCATGAGCAGGTCGAGATGATCTGTTCTCAGTTTGCGCAACGAGTCTTCGACACTCGTTTTGACGGCATCGGCCCCAAACTGATAAATTGATTGGCCATCGAGAAAACGCTCGCCCACTTTGCTTGAGAGTATGATTTCATCGCGGCGATTTGAGGGAAATTGCGATAGCAGTTGCCCCATTCGTTCTTCGGCGATGCCGTAAGCGGGAGCGGTATCAATCAGATTGATACCAAGATCGAGAATGCCGTTTAAGAGTCGGACACATTCTTCATCGGTCGGCAGGTCGTAACTGTTTGGGTATTTGATACCTTGATTGCGACCAATTTTGAACGAACCGAAGCCAATTGCCGAGACGTTCAGCCCGGTTGTGCCGAGCGGTCGTCGAGGCAGCATGGTCATGCTGCTTCTCCGGTCTGTTTGATGTCCTGTGATGTTGATTTCAAAGCGAACGACGGATCTTGCAAGTCTGTCAGTTGGGCCAGTAGCTTGCGAATCAATTCTTCGGCTTCCACACGTTCGTTCAACCAGCGTTGACGAAGAGTTCGCCACGCTTGCTCGCGTTCATCATGTTTCGCTTCAATTTCTTGTAGCCTCTTTTGCCGGGTAGAGAGCGAGCCGTCCCGTTCTTCAATCCATTGACGAAACTCTCCACGCTCTTCAGCAAATAACTGATTTTGCATTTCCAGATTGGCACGCTGCTCGGTCAACTTTTCACGCTCAGTTCGCAACTCGTCACGAAGCTTCTTGTAATCAAGAGAAAGTTCTTGACGGGCCTGTTCGACTTTTTCCGAGAGGTTTTCAGAATCGTCGGACGATTGTAGGGCTTGCAGTTGTTGTTCGACAACCACTTTCATTTCGAGTGTATGCCGGTGAGTTTCTTCGACTTCGCGTTGGAGTTGTTCGAGTCGATATCGTCGAGCCTCCAGGTTCTCGGCATGAATGGCCAACATGTTTTGCTGACGTTTAATGTCGGACTGGTCGAGTTCGTGTCGCTGTTTCCAATCGCGTTGTTGTTCTTCGAGAAGTCCAAATTGTTCCGCCAGTTGATCTTCTTGAACCTGACGATGCTGGCCCAGAATTCCAATTTCTCGGGTGAGTGAAGCTTCTCGTTGTTCGAGCAATTGACGGAAGTGCTGGAGCTGATTGGCACGCAGCCTCATAACAGTATGGTCGCGTTCCTGAATCATTCTGGCATACTGCTGATCCTGCTTGAGTTCGGTTTGAGCCGAGTTGAGTTGTTCCCGTAGACGTTCCAGATGTTGTTCCTGAAACTGAATTCGCTTATTGGCGAGTGTCTGTGATTCCTGCAACTTCTCCTGACGTTCTTCCTGTTCACGTTCAAACGCGGCTTTGGCGGCACTCAGTTCCATTTTTTGAGCGGCCAACTCTTCCTGTTGTTGCTCGACTTTTGCAGCCCACTCTTTTTTTTGCTGAGAAAAACTGGCCACTTCCTGTTCGTGATCGCGATGCACGGTCAGTCGAAGTTCTTCACGTTGTTCGTGTTGTCGTTTTTCCAGACCACTCAGTTTTTGCCGATGTTCTTCTGCCAGTTTTTCTTTCAGGCGTTCCAGTTTGTCTTGTTCTTCTTCGCAGGCAATTCGGCTTTCGCGCAGTTTTCGTTTCTCAGCATCCAGTTCGTCGCTCATTCGCAATTGATATTCGTCTCGTTCTTCCGTGAGTTCCTGTTCTCGACGGTCGAGTTCTTCTTCGCGATGTTTCAGACGGGCTTCGAGTTCGTTAAGCTGTTTTTGTTGCAGGTTGAATGTCTCCTGCTGTGCCTGAATGGTTCCTTCTCGTTCTTTTTGCCCCGCTTCAAACTCAGTCACACGCAAGCGAAATTGACGCTGCTCTCGTTCGAGGGTGGCTACTTGCGAGTTGATCGATTGTTCTCGACGATCCAATTCTTCCAATCGCCCCTGCATCGACGAGGCGATGTGACTCACCTCGGAGAGCATTTGCAGTTGATCCTGCATCGAGCGCGCAACGGCGGGAGGCAGATCCTCGGTATCCGAGATCGCAGCATTTTGAGCAGCCGCTAAAAGATCAGACGTGAAATCATCCGGTCGGGAATCGGAATTCCCGATCGGATGAGATTCGTGTTCAGAATTGCTCATGCGGGGAATCCTTTCCCGGGGTGAGCGACGAAAATGAAGTGTTTATGTTGAACACTTCGGGCAGGCAAAGTCCGTTATTCACCCGCCGATGACTCAAATATTACAGGTTCGCATCGAGGGCTTCAGCGAGCTTTTCTTTCGGGCTTACGCCTTGAAAGCGTTGCACAACTTTGCCCCCTTTGAAGACCAGAATGGTTGGGATTGCCTGGATGCCGTGTTGCGTGGCGACTTCCTGGTTCTGATCAATGTCAACTTTACCGATACGAGCTTTGCCATCGTATTCGCTGGCGAGTTCTTCGATGGTGGGAGCGATCATTTTGCAAGGACCGCACCACGTTGCCCAAAAATCGACCAGTACCGGCTGATCGGCTTCAACTACTTCTGCTTGAAAGTTGCTGTCGGTAAACTCCAATACATTGTCCGCCATGATTTCTTCCTTTACCTTCGGGAATATCTCTGTCTGTTATCTCAACTACCTTCGGGCAGTTTTTTGTCTGACAAAATAGGTTTGGTTTCAGTTCGAGAGAAGTGGGCAAATTATAGGCATTTCGGTATCTGTGTCAACGCGGAGAAACAGCCATTCATCGACGTAAATGTCTAGTGTTTCTGGAGATTCGTCGCGGGACAGGTTTCATTGGACAGTCTGAAAACGGCATTTGCGGAGGTTCAAGAATTCCCGAGGTAACCTCTGATCTCGTCCAGAAAATCGTTATACTGACGAATGACCGATGAGCAGCCATCTTCACAATTCCACGCTAAGAGAACCTCAGTGACTCCCATTGGTAATCGATCAAACATGTTCAACGGCAATCACTTGTGGGTTTTCTTGTGGTGTGCGTTAATCATCGGTTTGCCCGTCAAAGGTTGGTCACAAGAGATCAGTTCCCAGGACGAACAGCCCGCCCGCCACTCGGCACATTCGAAACCAGAGCCGTTACCAGACGCCGACCCCACTTCAGCGGCACTCCCCAAAAAGTGGTTTGAACTGGTTCTCGTCAAACCGACGGGAGGGCTGGGCCTCTCCCCCGATGAAAACGAGCCGTATTATCGAATTTTGAATCATGTCCGCAATCTTCCCCAATCTACGCTGTTGGAAGCGGCTCGGAACTTTCGCCTCTCGATGATCAATCGTTTTGGCGAACGGACGGTCAGGGAAAAAATTGATGCGGGGAGCGGCACAGAATCCCAGAAGAAAGCACTCCAAAAACAACTGGACAAAAAGTTGAAGGAGTACCGTGAAGATCTTGCTTCTTACCCGCTCATCCGCGACGCCTTCAATCAGGCCGAGCAATGCCAGGGAGAAGTTGTCTCCTTCAGTGGACATATCCGGCAAGCTGTCTCGTTTCCTGCCGGTGAAAACGATTTTGGAATCGAAACACTTTACCAGTTGGCTCTGTTTGATGAAGAGTCCAAAGGTTACCCGGTCATCATTGTTTGCACGGAAGTGCCGAAAGGCTTGCCGCTCAATTTTCCCGACACGCAGGTTGTCGATGGTGTGTCTGTCACTGGTTACTACTTCAAATTATTTGCCTACGAAGGCATGGAAGACTTGCAGGCCGTCCCATTGATTCTTGCCAAGTCGGTGAGTTGGACTCCTCCCGCACCGACCTCTCACGAATTTCCCGATTGGGGATATGGGTTTGTGATTGCCGTCGGCGTGGTTGTACTCTTCATGATCGTTCGTTCCAATCGTCCCACGAATCGATTGAAATCTGTGCGGGAGAAAATGAGTTCTCCTGAAGATAATCCCTTCGAAAACTCTGCAGAGTAATTCTTCGCTCACGAAAAGTGTGATCGTCCAAGCCTGAAAGTCATAGCCCGCATGTTAACCGAACCTCTCGACCGTCCTTTGAAATTAGGTGTCCTGATTTCCGGGGGGGGCACGACTCTCAAAAACTTAATCGCCGAGCAAAAAGCTGGCAAGTTGGAGATTGCCACGCCACACGTGATTGCCAGTCGGGAAGATTGCGGCGGAGTGGCCTGGGCTCGCGAGCAAGGGTTTCCGGTCGATGTGATCTCTCGTGGAAATTATCCCGACACCGATGCGTTCAGCGCGTCGATCTTCGAAACGCTGCGGAATGCGGATGTCGATCTTGTCACGCTGGCTGGTTTTTTGTCTTTGATTCACGTGCCAGACGACTTTTTGGGCCGTGTGATGAATATTCACCCGTCGTTGATTCCTGCGTTTTGTGGTCGAGGATATTATGGTCACAAGGTGCACGAATCGGTGATCGAGCGGGGGGTCAAAGTGAGTGGTTGTACGGTTCACTTTGCGGACAACCAGTACGATCATGGACCGATCATTTTGCAACGATCCGTTTGTGTAAGCGATGACGATACTCCCGACTCACTCGCCGACAAAGTGTTCGAGCAGGAATGTCTGGCGTATCCTGAAGCCATTCGACTTTATGCAACGGCGAGATTAAAGGTAGAAGGTCGTCGCGTCAAAATTGTCGATTGAGCATTGTTATTCGACGGACTTCGGTTTGTCGGGCTGCAATGGAAAGATCTCAACTTCCAATTCGGGGACAATCGCTTCTTCGGATGTTGGCTTTTCAGAGTCTGGATCCTCAACGCCCCCCAGTTTGCTGAAGCTGAGATGTTCCCGATCTTCGACGGGGACAAAATCGACAGCATCGTCAGTGGGTGAGCCTTGTGAGGAAAGGGGATTGTTGACTGTGCTGCTTTCGTCATCGGGTGACAGAAAGACCACCAGCAGGCAACAGATCGTCGAAACAGCAAGTGCCATGTAGCTGGCAAGCTGACGAGATTCTTTCGAGGAAGTGGGGAGTTCGGCGACCACTCGATTGATCGCCGGTGTTACGAGAAGGGGCTGATGAGATTGATGCTCGGCAGGCATTTCTTCTGCGAAGAATCGTTGTAACAGACTTTCCACGTCGTGTTCAGAAAGCCGATGTTCGGACTGTGTGTGATCAGTCATGTTCAAATCCCAGTTGCTCCAATTCGATTGCCAGTCGTTGTCGGGCTCGCGTCAACCGCATATCGACTGCTGCCGCAGATGTCACTAATGTCTCGCCGATTCTTTGTGATGACCAATTGAGGGCATAACGCAAAATCAGCACTTCTCGGTCCGCTTCTTTCAATTTCCGTAATGCTGCCCGAATCTGTTCTCGTTGCTCGTGATCAAAGAGAGCCTTGATCGGTTCATGATCTTTGCCCGGGTTAAGGTCGAGGGATTCGGTTTTGATGACGGAATTGACTTTACGCCGTGCCTGATCTCTCAACCAGTTACGACCGACCTGTATCAACCACGCGCGATGATCGCGAATTTCCTCGGTTTGTTGTTGCAGTTTCAAAAAGGACTCGTGGACGGCATCTTGTGCGCGTTCCGCGTTTCCGCAATAGGCATAAAATAATGCCCATAACTCGCGTGCCTGGTCTCGGTACAGAGACTCCAGCGGCGAGTCCGCATCGGCGGACGGTAACGATGTCATAAGTAAAATCCGTTTCTGATCGATCTTTGAAACGGGCCGGATCTCAGAGGCAATCTTCATCCGACACCAATTAAGACGCTTCACCAGATCGACTCTAACAGGATTTGCTGAGGGATTCTCGCGAAAATCAGGAGTCCCTGACTCCGCAGAGTGTTCTTTTAAACTGTACCGGACACCTGCATTCAACCCTGAATTCTCCACCGAAGACCCTCGTTTGCGGGATTCGATCAATACTGGCTATAATCTTCCCCAGCAATCGCGGTCTACCAAACCTCCAAAACATAAGATGTTCTCGATATGACAGCCCAGCGTGACGAAGCCCCCTTTTACGTCGGTGTTGATGTCGGAGGGACCAATATCAAGGTGGGAGTCGTCACCGATCATGGCAACTCTCTTTCGTATGTCAGCTATCCCACGGAAGCCGAAAAAGGGCCCGATCATGGGATCGATACAATCTGTAAAGGGATTGATGCCGCCGTTGCCGAAGCGGGGTTAACGCTCGAAGAGATTCGCGCTGTGGGATTGGCCACTCCCGGCACAATGGATATCCCTGCCGGAATGTTAATCAATCCTCCGAATTTGCCTGGCTGGGAAAATATTCCGATTCGGGAACGCGTTGCCGAACGGGTCAAACGACCAACGACTCTGCAGAATGATGCCAATGCGGCGGCATACGGAGAATACTGGGTCGGTGCCGGTCGACACGTTCACAGCATGGTCTTTTGGACCTTAGGGACAGGTATCGGGTGCGGCATCATCATCTCCGACATGATCATTCGTGGCGAGCATTCACACGGCTCGGAATGCGGTCACATCATTATCGAAATGAACGGCGGGCGTCGTTGTGCCACCGGTCAATATGGAACCCTCGAAGCTTATGCCTCCGCGACAGCACTCAAAGCTCGCTGTCGAGAAGCTCTCGATGCGGGGCGAGAATCGATTTTGAATGACTGGATTGCGGAAGGAAAAACACTCGATCCGTTATTGATGTCCCAAGCGGCCGAGCAAGGGGATCTATTGGCCGATGAGCTCATCATGGAAACGGCAATGTACATGGGAGTTGGAACGACTTCCGTCTTGCACACAATTAATCCCAACATGATGTTGTACGGCGGTGCGATGACGTTCGGTCGTCACGACACCGAACTTGGTCGCCGTTTTTTACAACGGATCAAGGACGAGGTGAAGGCCCGCGCCTTTCCGATCCCTTACGAAAAAACATTGTTCGACTACGCAACTCTCGGCGGTGATGCTGGATACATCGGCTCCGCCGGATACGCCCGCCGCAAACATCCCGGAAATGAGTAAGTCATGAGCTGGTCACAAACCGAAATTCGATTGCCGGCACATCCGCGAGGCTTCCATCTGATCACGCACGAAATTCAGTCAGGGTTGGAGGAACTGGAACCGGTTGAGGTTGGTCTACTTCATGTGTTTATCAAGCACACTTCGGCCTCGTTGACCATCAACGAAAATGCGTCTCCCGATGTCCCGCGGGACATGGAGATGGCGGTCAACATAATGGTTCCCGAGAATTGGCCGTATATTCACACGCTCGAAGGCCCGGATGATATGCCGGCTCATATCAAGTCGTCCATGTTTGGCCCGTCAATCACGATTCCGATCAGCCAGGGGCGATTGAACCTCGGGACATGGCAAGGAGTGTTCTTGTGCGAACACCGAGATCATGGCGGCAGTCGTCGAGTGGTCCTGACGTTACAAGGCGAGTGAATGCAGAAACGTCGTCACGGTTCTTCTTGTTTCTTCGTTGTCTGACTTGTGAGCCATGCAAAGATCGCATCCCCGGCATACCGATTGGCCAGTTCGTTCGGATGTGCATCAAAACGGCTCACGATGAGCCCTTCAGCGGCATGTTTCTGCATGACGGGTAACAGATCCAACACGGGAACTTTGTTCTCTCGACAGAATTCGACAATTTGTTGATGTGCCGAAGTAAATGCGTAGTCGTCTTCCAAATTGTGCAGAAACGGAAAGATGACCACTCGGAACTCGCAATTGTTTTGAGCGCATAGGCTCTCAATGTCTGAGATCTTTTGTTGCATGCGTTCCCACGGTTCGGAGGTGTAATACTCTTTCACAAAATCGTAATAACTCTTCACCTGCGGACGCTGTGCCTGCTGGACGCGGAAATAGAGGAGATTGAAGAAGTAGGTATCGCGGAAAAGGAAGAAGTTCGAACCGCTTAGCCAGTCTGCCGAATAAAAAGTTTGGAAGTCGGGATGAAATGATTCGATGTCATTCAGGCAGAGCGTATAGACAGCCGTATCAACTCGAATGTCATCTTCGAACAGATTGTCCAGAATCGCTTCCGCGTAAAACAGGTCAGTGCCCGGTTTGCCGAGATTCGTGACAATGACTTCTTTCTCTGTGTCTGATTGTAATTGCTCTGCCACCAGATTACTGAATCGCTCAGAGGAGCGATTAATCCCGTGGCCGTAAGTGAAACTGTCCCCCAAAAAACAGATGTGTTGAATGTCTTCAGGAATCGATTCGGGAAACGGTTTGACATTGCGATAGACGATTCCTTCATTCGGACCGAAACGGAGTACTTTTTCTTCAGGCTCCGCATATTTCCGAAACCATTTTCTGGAGACGTTCGACATGTTAAACGAGTCGGTTCGGTCGTAACCGAGGGCAAAGCCGACTTCGACGAGTGTCATCAACATTAACAACAACCAGAGTGACAGACCGGCATTCGCAAGTTTTTTACGTGTCGATTTCTTCTCACTGCCGCGTCGTGACTTCAACAATACAATCAGCAAGACCAGCAGCATGACGGACCAGATTGCGATGCCGATCAGATAACCGGATGTCAGACCAAACAATGTCATGGCGTCTCCCGACGTTTGAGAATCAGGAAATAACCGTTTGTCTTATCGGGGAGCAAATCCCATTTTTCTGGTTCGGTCTGCAATTCGGGAATGTCCTCCGCCGACTTGATCCAACTGTAGCGGTGTCCGGTATCAATCACGATGTAATCCGTATCCTCGGGAACTCGCAGTTCATAGCCACTTACTTTGCGAACGTATTGGCTGTAATCGTATGAGCGTTCGTAGTGGGTGAATCGCGGATGAACAAAATCGGTCGAAGCGACACGTGAATTGATCGGGATTTGTTTTAACACACTGTCAATCTGCTCGGCTCGCTCATCGACCACATACAGCGACTTCCAGAAATGCACGGAATGGGAGTCCCAAAATGCGACTCCCAACGGCGAGAGTGAAAAGAAAACCGCCGTCGCCAGTCCCGAACAGACCGCCAATGAGGCGCCACGTGAGGGAATCCAGACCGATTGTTTTTTTAGAGTTCCCAAGCCTGCCGCCGCAGACCAAAACAGTATCGGAACGAGAGGAGCATGGAAATGGTGAAACGGGATGAGCATATCGGTTGCCGCTGAACCTGTTTCGTCTGAAAGCTGCATCAATGACAAGACACCAAACAGGGGAAGGCCGACCAGCATTCTGGAGGGAGAAAGCATACACAATCCGCCTAGTGGCACAATCAACGCAGCAGG
>Ga0181597_10001490_pt1 | contig 26315 bp, 19 predicted proteins | sample 041ome_5_FD_148647 | JGI IMG/M metagenome (GOLD analysis project Ga0181597, IMG submission 148647) | Coastal salt marsh microbial communities from the Groves Creek Marsh, Skidaway Island, Georgia - 041403US metaG (spades assembly) | ecosystem: Environmental > Aquatic > Marine > Intertidal zone...
TGCTAGATAAGCAATAATTAATGCTACAATAATACGACCTTCTACTGTAACATATACATTTAATATACTATTTGGTGTTCTAGCAACTAGAATGATTTGAAGTACTAGTAGTGCGATAATCAAATATTTAACATTATCTTGTTTTAAAAAATTTGAAATTTTATCCATCATATTTATTTGTATTTATTTGTATTTATTTGTATTTATATTTATTTATATTTATTTGTATTTATTTGTATTTATTTTAATAAATCAGTTTAACTGTATATTACTTTATTTTAAATACAGAAAAAAATTGATTTTAAACAAATGTTCTAACCAAAATCTAATTAAACCAAAATATAATTAAATCAAAATCTAATTAAATCAAAATCTAATTAAACCAAAATATAAATAAATACAAAAAAATATGGAGCAATCCAAGAAATATAAAACGTATATTAATACGAAAGGTTATGTAATTCGCAAGAGTGCTTTTCCATTACACCAAATCGAAGATGCGAAAAGTGAATTAACAGTAATGCCAATTGTATGTGCTGGATACCAAGCAGAAGAACCTGAGCCATTTAAGGTTTATCGTGAAAATGAAACTAAATTATACGTTCCCCGACAATATGGTATAAAAAAATTTGGAGCACCAGATAACAATATATATGAAAGTGAGGAATATATTAATAATCAAAAACTATATATAACTGAACATAATTGTTTTACAAAAATCAAATTGAGACCAATTCAAGAACCAATTATTGCTAAATACAATGAAGCTAGACTAAAATATGGTGGGGGAACCATATCTGCAGCTTGTGGTGTTGGTAAAACAGCAATGGGTATATATATGATTTCAACTTTGAAAATGCGAACTATTATTCTAGTTCACAAAGAATTCTTAATGAACCAATGGATAACACGTATTCAGGAATTTATGCCAAATGCTAGTATTGGTAAGATACAGGGTAAAAAATGTGATGTATTGGGTCGTGATATTGTAGTTGGTATGGTACAAAGTGTTAGTAAAAAAGATGACTATCCTGCGTATGCTTATAGCGACTTTGGCTTTTTAATTGTTGATGAAGCACACCATATGAGTTCTAGGTGTTTTTCGAAAGCTTTGCCAAAAACGTCTTTTCAATATACATTAAGTTTAACAGCAACTCCTAAAAGAAAAGATGGATTGGAAAATGTATTTCTCTGGTATCTTGGGGATATTGTATTTAAATCTGATAAAGTTCAATCATCTGATGTAATTGTTAAAATATATGAATATAACAATAATAGAGCATCATATTGTAAGGAATTTCTGAATTATCAGAAGAAACCCAATCATGCTAAGATGATTAGTAATATTGCGGAATCAAATGAACGGAATTACTTTATTGGTAAATTATTACCCAAATTAATTAAAGAAGGTCGAAGAATACTCATTCTAACAGAACGTCTGTCGCAAGTAAAATGGTTTATTGATGCTCTAAAAGACAGATTTGTGGTAGATGGTAAGAGTATTGGTGTTGGTAAATATGTGGGTGGTATGAAGCAGACACTGTTAGATTTGGCACTAGAGGCTGAAATAGTAGTTGGAACATATTCTATGATTTCTGAAGGATTTGATTGTCCATCGTTGGATACTTTAATAATGGCTAGTCCTAAGACTGATATAGAGCAATCCGTTGGTCGTATTTTAAGAAAACAGGCTAAAGATAGAACTGTTAGTCCGTTGATTGTGGATATGTGGGATGTTTTCAGTACATATAGGAATAAGGGCTTTCAAAGAATAAGGTATTATAAGCAACACGGATATACTATTAAAAAATATATGGTAGTTCATAACAAAGATATGAATGACTTTACTTGTGAAAAAATGGATAAATCTAAGAAATTAAGTATTAATAGAATGGAAGAAACTCTAAGCAATTGTTATGGTAATAAGAATTCCAAGGGTAATAATAAAGAAGAACATAAACATTCAAATAAACATATTATATATAAATTTGATGATGAAGTATAATTATGTATTAAAAGCGACATAATAGCCATAGTGTGATTAATGCAGTTATAAATACACCTGTCATATTAACAACTGCTAATAATAAACTCATTAAACCTTTTTGTATTAATCCAGATGGTTTTGTAATATTTTCATTTTTTGAAAGATTAATAATATTTTTATCTTCTACATTTGTTTCCATTGTTCCCTGGTCTTTAGTATCAGACTTGTTATTAAGATTATCATTTTGTATTTCATCTAGATTAACATTTTTATTAACTTGTCCATACATTTTATTCATATTATCAAATAAGAATACACCGTGATATAATCCAGCATTAACAATTGGTGGTAAGAATGCGATTACTAGACCAATACCTGCTAATACAACATAGTCATCATAATAATTAGCAACTGACATAACCATACCTGCTAATATTGGGATTAAGATATTACCAATATATTTAGGCATAGATACACGGTCTTCCATTTCCTTTGTAGGAACTGAAAAATATTCTAGTTTAGAATTTACTAATGCCATTGTAATACCTGTTATATATGCGATAATACACATTAGACATAAGAATATAACATTATTAGTAATTGATTTACCGTCTGATTTTATTATACCAATTACAGAACGAAATATTGGCACACTTAATGGTGATATTAACATACTACCTAATACAACAGATTTTGCATTCATGAATAAACCAATACCACTAATAATACTTGCCAATACAACATAATACAAATTTTTTGTATCTATTTTTTTATTTAAAATGAAATTACCTTGTAAAGATTTATTCACTAAAGTTTGACATCTAGTTATATTTCCGAGACCCATATTGTAATACTATTACTAAATATATAGAAAATTGATTTATAGATAATTAACATTATTATTTTATAATCGTAATCAGCAAGTTATATTTAACAATATCAATATCAATATGGTTGACAAATATTTAATAAGTGATTTTAGTGAATTGTCGTTTAAAACAAAAAAGAGAGACAAAACAGGATGTTGGATAATAGATTATACGCCAACTATATCTAATTTATTATTTCCAAAAGAATTTGTAAAAAAACTTAAAATATATTTTCAAAAAGATCCGACCCAACAATTTAATAAACTAGATATACCAAATCATATATTATTAAATGGTCCATCTGGTTGTGGAAAATGGACTATTATTCGAGCAATCATTAATGATTTCTACGCAATAGATTTAGATAATACTAGTATATCAAGAGTAGAAGAGGAGTTGAAACCAGATGGTACTCCAACTAAGGAAAATGCGTATTATTTTATAAAATATTACAATACTCCATTCAATCTAATATATTATATTAATATTGCTACATTGAAAGCAAAAGAAATTCGTAATTTCATATTATTTATTTCCGATAATATAAAAATCAAAACAACTAAGAAAATATTTATAATTAGGAGATTAGATTTATTGGATAGTAATACACAGAATATATTAGGATTTATATTAGAGAAATATTATAGAAGAATTCTATTGATTGCTACTACACACACAATGTCGCAAATTTTAAGTCCAAAAATTAAAACATTAACATATAAAATTAATATGAAATGTATGACTGAATTGGAATTCTCTCGTTTCAATACGAAATTATCTACTAAACATAAGTATACACTAGCAAATGAACTAGCCTATAAATATTATACAGAAAATAGATATAATTTGAGGAATACCATATTACAAATTCAGACACATATACAAAAAACAAAGCAATATGAAACACCATTTGAAAAACAAGTTGCTATAGACTTATTAAACATAATTTCTACAAAATCATACAATAGTTATATATTAATGAGGGAAAAACTATATACATCACTCGCAATAGGTATTTCTGGTAGAAGTCTATTACAAAATACAATCTCAATACTTCTGAAAAATAAACATATAACAAGTGATATGAAATTACAATCAATTAAACTAGCAGCACAATCGGATCATTCTCTATGTAGTTGTGATCGTGAAATATTTCCTATGGAACAATTCTATGCTGAATTAATGACTATAATAAAATAAGTCATATACTATTCAAAATACATATATACTAACATATTTATTTTTTTTCTCTTATTATAGTAAAAATGGTAAAAATTTGCCCTAAATGTCGTAAGAACAAAAGTTATAAAAAAAACAATACTAAGTCCTCTAGAAAAAGTAAGAAACAAAGTAAGAAACAAACTAGGAAACAACGTGGGGGTAAACCCATTGTATACGTTGCTGGTATAAAAAACGCAGGGGTTGATATTCCAGGTCAAATGGCATATCTTAGCAAGTAATGTGGTTTAAAATAGAGAATATATCGTCGTATAAGTATAATCAAAAAGAGATTTTATTCCCCAAGCAATACAGGTAATTACTATATAATTCATATCCCAGTTATTTGGTGTCCAGAACATTTCGAATACCTCTGGTCTTTTTATATTTAATGGTTGAACTAAGAAATGGGTTAGGCTACATATATTAATTTTTTTTACATTATTTTCATCTGGTCTAAATAATATACCACCTACATTTTTCTCAATATATGCTATATATATAGTGTTGTATAATATGAAATACAATATATTATTTATACATAAATATTCCATTTGTTTTATATATTTTTTATATATTTTTTATATAATTTTTTATATATTTTTTATATAATTCTTACACAATACAATTATTATTTAAAACTAACACGTACTTTGTAATTATGACGCACAATTGCGTTGCTAGAGCCTTTTGACAATTCACTTCTAGTTTGTTTTTTTTTTCGTGTTTTCTTTATACTAGTACTAGTTTTATTATTCTTCTTTTTACTTTTATTAGCAGAACCGAATTCATTCATATCTTTCTCTATTTGTGATGAATTTTCCTTAACATATTCTAAAATATAATTAGTAATTGCCCACCTGAAAAAGTTTAATTGTCCAATCGTAGTAGTAATTCTATCTTTTTCACCATCTCCATATGAAAAACAAATTCTATCACCACGCTGAAATGGATCAAAATTACTTTTGTTAAATGCCACTAGTTGGTCTTTATAATTTTGATGAACTCTAATATAGTTTTCTAAATATTCATCACCATCTGTTTTTGTTTTCTTACCAGGTTGATATTTCTTAGCATTATACATAGTGTTGTTTTTCTTTGAATAATTTGTAACAAACCAATCAATCAAACGCAACGAAATTGGATAATCCCCCTCTCCATTAATAACATCTAAAAATTTACGTACATTCTTTTGCTTTTTGAAAAATTTTAATAACATCTGCAATATAACACACTGATTACTTGTTAAATTATCCAACGCATCGTTACAAATTTTTCCGTCTTTATCAATAGTAGTCATAAAAAAATATAAATATATAAACCAAAAAATCACTATGGTGTCTTAAGTTGAATAATGTATAGCAAGAAAATAAAAATATAGTAAAACCGCGATAAATAAATTTTTATAAAAATGTAAAATGATAATAATAAGGCTATGAAAAGTTTAATAAACAAAAAAAATAATTCTGCTATATTCGCAACTATAGTAGTAATAGCAATAATAATAACATTTTATTATTACTCACAAACTTATTCGGAGGGTTTCGGAGATGAATTAAATATGAAACGTCCTTTCTTACATATCTATACAGACGAAGGAAAAAAGACAAATGTTGTATTTATAACGCATCCATTTTCACGTAAAGGTTTATTTGAAGAATATGAAAATGCAAAGAACAAAGGATATTATTTCATAGGTATGTCAAGTTATATTGATTTTCCAGGATTACTTGGAGAAAAGCCGAAAATTGCTAATCCACACGACGCAATGCACGACGAAAATCATATAGCGTGGAATTATAATTATTTTGATTTAGTGAAAGGTTGGTGTCATTGTTTCCGACATCCAGAAAAATATATACCACATAATATACCGAAAGCTCTTATTAGCGAATCGGAATTTGTATCTAATAGTAATATTGACCCACCTGAGGATAATAGTAAAGATTATGACTTTATATATATTTGTTTGAAGGATAATGATAAATGTGAAGATGGTTGGCAATCGCATAATCGTAATTGGGATTTAGCACAGAAATGTCTAGATATTATGTGTAATAAATATCATTTGCGAGGTTTGCTAATTGGTCGCGTGAATTGTAAATTACCTAGTGGGTGTCATAATCTAATGAAGACTACTGATTTTATGGATTATTCGGAGTTTATTATACAATATCACAAGGCTAGATTTATATTTATTCCAAATCAAGATGATGCTAGTCCTCGTGTATTGGCAGAAGGTTTGCTACGCAATTTACCTGCTTTGGTTAATTATAATATACTTGGAGGTTGGAAATATATAAATGAACAAACGGGCGAATTGTTTAATGGTATGGAAGATTTTGAAATAAAATTACAAAAACTATTAAATAATTATTCTACTTATAAACCTAAGGAACATTTCCTTAGCAACTATGGTAAAGAATACCAAGGTAAAGATTTATTCGAATTTATTAAATCTATTATACCGAATGATAAACTTAACTTTGATATTAATAAAACAAAATACCTTTATCCAGGTGTATAAATTATATTTCACACCCACAGTAAATATGTAATATTTAGGCAATCTTTATAGTTAATCATTACCATTATCATTATCATTGTCATTTCCATTGCCATTATCATTGTCATCTAAAGATGTAATTTTATCTAATTCGTGCGATGTTCTTTTTTTCAAAGTTTTCTTTTTATTTTTACTAGATTTCTTTGTTTTCTTTGGTTTTAGTTTATTAATGATAGAATTACATAACTCTATTTTATTTTTACCACTAATATCTATTTCAATACTAGTAGCAAGTTTTTGAACATTTTTTAGTTTATAACCACCTCGATTTGGAGATGTTTTACATAATTTTAAATCAAATCCATCTTCTATATCTTTTTGATTATTAACATAATCTTCTTGAGTTTTATTGCTAGTCTGTTCTTTGTCAGTTAGTTCTTGTTGTAAGTTATTTATAACTTCAACTAAATAACTACATATTTCAGGTTTCTTCATATGTATTGCTTTTTTATCATCTAAATTAAAATACTGTAATGCTATGTTTTTCAATTCATTTAATTTATATCCACCTTTACTCTCACCACTATTACATTTATCAATATCTTTATCATATTTCAATAATTTCTCTTTAGTAGTTAGTTTATCTGATAAAACAATTTTCAACTTACTATTAATAATTTGACATAACTGTTCCCTTGGTAATATAATATCTCCACGTTTCATATTTGGCTTAGGTATTTTCAATTGACTATAACCAAATACATATAATTGTTGCTTTGTATAACCACCTTTTGCTGGAACTGTTGAACATAATATAGGATTATAGCTTTTTAATGTCATATCACCTTCTGTTAATTCAGTTTCATCTTTAGAAGGTGGTTGACAATACCCTTTTTTATTAGCCTTTAATAACATTGGATGTAATACTGAACTCTTTGGTGTTTTATAAATATCCTTATATTTCCATTTAACATCCCATACATCTTCTAATTTTGTTGCTGCAACAGGTATTTTTAAATTTTCGCCCTTTTTCAATTTAGTAGGACACCAAGAAAATTTTTGTCCATCACTATTAACATCCTCCTGACAAGAGAACTTCAAATTATACTTATCAGTCATATATGGAAATATACAATTCCCATTATTATAGTCTCCTGTTCCACTAATTGCCTTAACTGGTATTACATTTAATCTTTTAATTGTTTTATTAGGGTTCTCTGGACAATATCCCCACGACAATGGTTTCTTATCTAAATTTAATTCGGTAGGACATACTAATTTATTCTTATCATTTGATATACAATTATACCTCATATTATAATTTGACACATCAATAAACGGAAATATACATGCACCTGCGTTATACTTTACATTTAGTTTTCCTTCATCATCAAATGGTGTAGCAATAATAGGGTTATCCTGAATAATATAATCTAATGTTGTATCAGCAATTATACTAGATACGATTTCAATCTGTTTGATTATTTCTTTTTGATTTGTCTTTTCTATATTTTTAATATCATTATTATTAATTATATAACTTAAATCAGCCATCTTGACAAAATCTAGTATATCTAAATTTTTCCTATATTCACTCATTTTAACAAATTCTAGATTTTTCTGTAAATCTTTATTACTAGATATAATTTCATTTTCACGACTTAATATACGTTGTCCTAATTCTAACCTTGGAACATATAATCCACTCAATATTCTATCAAAATCTAAACGAGAATTGTAAATATCCTGTGCTACCATATAAGAATAATATTCTAATTGCTTATGTTCCATATTTATATGACATTGACCCTTGTCGCTATGACAAAACGGATTCTTCTTACAATTCTTTTTAGCATTTCTATAACATCTTCCTAGTGTAATACCAGGCATAATATTAGCCATTTCTTTATCAAAGGTATAACTAATATGTGGTTTCATTACATCAACTATTAATTTTGTAATCTTTCCAATTACATCTATATCATTTTCATTTTTATATTTTATAAAATCTAATTTTTTGAAATAATTGATATTTTCATTTATAAGTCCAGAGAAATCATATTTGAATTGTTGGTAAACCATATCAGCATATAACATTTGATGTACTTGGATTTTCTCTTTTAATACTATATTTTCAAAATCTATACTATATACCATACTCTGTTCCCTAGGAATACTATTTAACATTTCATGATTAGGTATTTTTTGAACACTTATAGGCACAATTAAACCATTCTCAAACTTTATTCCTGTTGCTAGACCACCTCGATTGGTTAATATCTTTGATGGCTTATAAGAAAAATTATCACCTAGTTGTTTTCCGATTATATCATATTCTAACCAAAGGTCTATCAATTTCTCATTATTCATATTATTTATAATTTCTGTTAGCAAATAGATTGGTAAATTAAATTCGATACTAAAGGGATATACTGGTAATATATGACCTGTCCCTAGTAATAAATATTGTATTTTCATACTATTAACAATAACATAACCTTTTATGATTACATTAAGTTTTTGTGTAATATTTATATCAGATGTATTTGATATATAAGATACTTTATTTTTACATATAGTTTGATGAATATTAAATATACGTGCTATGAATTTAGAACGATGTTTACTATATTCGATTAGATTTTTTTTCCCAATATTATGTTTCTTTTTAGATAACTCTATTGCTTCATTATCAGTAATATCAATAGATTTATTTAATTTTATAATTCCAAAACTTTTAATGGTATCTCCTTTCTTTTTTAATATAACTTGGAATACAGGTGTAAAATTTCTATCATTTTCCTTTATTAATATAACAAAATTTAGAGATAAATTAATGTATGGGTTGCACTCCATCTGATTTGCTTCCTTATCAAATATAATTACATTCAATCCGCCAGGGAAAATTTTGTTATTTTTACGTGAAATCAAATCTAATAAATGTCTATAATCTATTGGAGAATTTTCACTCATTATATTTCTACGGAAATTCACATAGGCTGAGTATAATTTATACAGCAAAATAAATTTCTTTCGCTTAATATGATTACCTGTTGTTTTTTCTGTTTTTTTATCAGTTATATCAGTTATTTCGTAATAATTATCAATATCTTCTGTTGTAATATTCATTAACGCATAAATACGTGGATTATTCGTAATAAATTGTATAAAATTGTTTGTTTGTAATTCATATCCATTTGGTAATATTTCATTTGATGAATATATTTTCACTAGGTCTCCTCCATTTAATGTTATAAATAATTCTGGAGTGATACTAGATATAATATATTCTTTGAATTTGCGAATATTATATATATCTTTAATCGCTGCTAAACAATACAGAATATTTCCATTTTCCTTTGAAGTTATTACGCCACGTCTCAAGAAACAATTTGTTCTTTCATCTAATGTATTGCCATCATTTTTTAAGAATATATCCTGGTTATTGTTTAGTAATAAATCCAATGACTTTGGTAATAAACCAAATCTACAATTAACAACATCATTTGTCTCATTCATAATATAATTCTCATTTTTACAAGATAACACATTTACTTTTTCTTTTTCACTCTCATCAATTCTATTACTATCAACTGGACACTTCTTATTTTCATGAACTAACTTTATCTCCTGCATACCATTATTCGTTGTAGTATCATAATCTTCAGGTGGATTATTAAAACAACACGGGCGACACAATTTAGGTTTATCCTTCACTAGACCACTTGTAAAACCAGGAAACGCATCACTTCCAGTATTCTTTAATACTGTTGGCCAACCCTCTTCAGCTTTCGCATTTGCCCATAATTTCTTTGTTTCCGATGTTGGTTTTCTAATAATAACATTATAATCCTGATTTATAATACTATGCTTCTTATCTACTACACGTCCATTTGACCACGGGCTTTTGTTTCCGCTTTTAATAAAATCTTCAGCAGAAATTGGTTTATTCGCATATGCATCCCAAATTCGAGGACAAATATAGTAATTATCACGATATTTCATATAACCTGTTATTGCTTTTGGATCGAAACTTTCTAATTGAGTTTTATTAACTATATAAGGTTGTCTAGCATCATTACTAGGACATTTGCGATTATAATCAGAATCCATTTTATATAAATCATAATCAGTATTAAATCTCATCGCATTCATATATTGTGTATATTTCATTTTCTTAGCCTTATCTCCCCGTTTTTTTATGTCTAGTACTATTTTATCTTTTGGTTTTTCAATTATAGTATCTTGTTTAATAGTTTCTTTCTCCAACATTTCAATATCATCCATATCAAATGTGAAATCATCATCAATATCATAATCAAAATTATCATCTGTATTCGCAATATCTAAATTTGCAAATTTATCTGCTTTTTTTTGATTTTCTACATCATATTCCTTATTAGCAATAATTGTTGGTTTATCCTCCAGTAATTCATATATTATCAAATATAATAATTGGAGAGATTTCTTGATATAACTGAAATCTTCTAAACGGTCTACTAAAATGTTTATATGATTATCTTTGATTGTTAGAACTATTTTACAAGCATACATATGATGAATGGTTTCATTTGTTAAATATGTTTCATCAAAATCATTAATTGAGTTCAAGTTATTTGGTTTTGTATTTTGGAAAAGTGATGACATCATTTCAGCATATTTATCTTTATCTTTATTCGAAATTTTACCACCTTTATTCTTTATTTCACCTGCTATAAAACGGTTTATGTTATCAGCACTATAAAAGTTTCTAATTGATTTGAAGATAATTGAAATATTTGGACTAATTGGAGTATTATAATGGAAATATTTCTCTAATTTTTCTAATTTAGCCACAATTTTATCATATAATCCATTAATTGGTTTCTTCAATTCAATTGATATATTCATATTTGCGTGTATTAAATGATTCGGGGATAGACTAGTTGGTTTTATCGCAAAAAGACTATTAGTTCCCACAGAATTTAAAGAAGAAATACCAATAATTTTATTAATTTCTTTAATTATCAAATCAGCAATTTTAGTAGTATATTTTTGTCTAAATACAGGTTTAAAATCGCTGGTTCTAGCACTTACTATCATAAAACTATTCTTATACAAATAACAATCTATTATGGTATTATTTCCTTTATTTGAACCTATTTTCTTCCTTTTATCAATATTTGTTTCATTACTTTCAATTATGCCAATTATATGTAAATAAGGAGTATTTTCTGTAATGAATTCCATATTACAAATGGGTTTATTTGATACTGGTGTTCCACTTTTACTAATATCTCTTGTAGCATTAATATAATTTTTTGGAGAACTAGACATTATTCCATTAACAACGGAAATTGGCATTTTTTTGATGAAAGGTTCATACATTTTATTATTTGTTTCATTCGCATTTTTATATAATCGAACTATAGGTGTATATTTATTTGTTTTATATCGGTTAAAGATATATTCTAAGTCAATATCACCAATATTATTTTCCTCATTAATTTGAAACACTAGAGTTTTGATTTTACATTCTTTTTGTTCTATATTTTTATTAACTTTATCAATAATATCAGAATGGTATAGTATATTATATTTGTTTCTATTTTGTTGTCTAAAATCCACTAATTCATTTTCTTCAGCGATTTGTTTCTTGTAATATGGGCTCTTATTGGATATTTTTAAAGGAAAATAAAATTTTTTATATGAACTATGTACTTCTTTATTTTTGATATTCAATAATCTAAGATCATTAAAAGTAGTCATATAAATCGTATCATCATTCAACTTACCAATGTGATTTAATAGATTTGTTCTATAATTATCGTGGTTTTTTTGAATACTCTCATATGATACCATAATTTCTTTTTCAATAAAAACAAATGGGTCATCGCAATTCTTATAAAATTGTAATGTACCATTTTTTACCAACCGCCAGTCATTTGACATATTAAGAGGTATATTATATATTAATATACTAATTTCTTCACTGTTAAGAATATCGTGGTAGTTGAATTCGTCGTGGTCGAAAATTTTCACTTTACTAGCATCATTGCCATATTTATTGGGCATTTTTTTTGATATTAAATCTTTTATTTCTTCCATAGTCATTGCCGTTATAGACATTATCATTTTTGTAAAATTTTTCTTGCTAGTGGTTTTACAATAAGCAAAAAGGTAATTCACTACATTAACCAAATATTTATATGTTATCGTTTTGAAATATCCCCATATATACATAGAACTTGGTATTAAGTATTTTCTCATTTGTTCTTTTAATTTATCGGGTTGATTACGTAAATTATAAGTATTTTCATCATTATATATAGTATTTGTAGTAGAAATCGCATATGATATATCTTCCATTGCGTGTTGTATATTATCCAAATCATCTAATAACGAATAAATAAATTGAAATCGGTTTTTCTCTATTTTGCCAATCAGTTTTTGAAAATTAGGAATTTCTTTTTCCAATTGTTTTTGTTGAGACTTTGATAACATATCATACTTACCTAATTCTTCTAATTTTGTTAATATATTAGTAATTTCTTTTGTTCTTATACCAATAAAAATATATTTATGTTCGTCATTGTTAGTATGACGCCATATAACCTTATATATAGAAGGATTATTATAGGGTTGGCAAATTGTTTCCATAACTTCTAATTGATTTATTAACAGAAAAAATTTATGTATAAAATTTATAGAAAAAATTATAGATATATATATATAGACTATGCCTAATATTATTATATCTTATGTGGTGTATCAGTAATTTGTGTCCCACAATATTCTACTGGTTTTTTGTTAAAATTGACGTGTTTATATATATCTAAATCAATTGCCATTTTTAATAATATTTTAAAATTTTTCCAATATTCGGGTTTATGACCTATTGATTTAGTCATTAAATGTGCTAATTCATGCAGAGCAACAAACATCATTATATTCTTTTTAACCATATTCTCCTCCTCATCTCTAGACCTTAAACAAAATACCAATTTTTCTCCTTTATTAACTGAATATGATGTATATTCCGCATCAGGTGTGCTTTCACTAAATTCATCTGGATTGAAATTTTTTATTAGACGTATAATATCATCTTTGAATTTACTTTTATTAATGTCTTTCTTATCAATATCATCAACATATGTGTCATATAAATCTCCTAATTTATTTTTGTCATTTTTTTCCGATAGATAATCTACTAGTTTCTCTAAATTAATAGATAAATGTGCTAGTAAATCAGCCGCATTCTGTTTATTCGATAAATTACGTACCAAGTATTCTTTACCATTCACATTTGATTTAACATAAACTACTTCATAAGCACTAGATTTACAATACATTACCAGAATCATTAATATTATTCCTACTAACGCTATATTAGCAGTCTTATTTATTAGCAAATTGTTTAACATAGCCAATACTTATTACATTCTATTTGGAAAAAATTGAAAAGATATATAGAAAATTAATATAGAAAATTAATATAGTCAAAAAAAAACATATTATATTATTCCATTCACATAACATTCACAATGTCATCATTACAAGATATCAATGAGTGTCCTGATTGTTATTCTATATTAACACAATGTATTATAGAAAACATACACATTAAAGATTTAATTATGTTATGTAATAAGAGCGATTGCGATTGTTATTCTAATACTAATAATCCACATTACGCAATGATACCTACCTGTAATATATGTCAATTTGTATATTATAATACTAGATTACAAGAACATATTAATAATACTTTTCATTGTTCTAATAAACATTGTAATAAAACATATTTTAAAAATGATACATCAACTTTAATCTTATTGGTTGATGATGATTTTGAAAAACATTTAATAAAAAAATATACATAGGATATATTTTCTTATATATTGGTTTATATATTGACTTATATATTGACTTATATATTGACTTATAATTGCTTCATTAAAGGGAAATACTCCTCTAATTTTTCTAAAATCTTATAAATATCATTTTTTTTCTTTATATTTACTGAAAAACGTACGTGTTTGCCATCTCCATCTTCAATATTACCAGACCAGTTATCAAGGTAAGACATATTGATTTGTGTTTTTGGTTCTATATGTGTTTTAACACAGGCACAATAATTTCTAGGTCTCATTTTCGATACTTCAAATAATTCTGTATCATCAACAATTTCTTTCAATATTTCAATAAATATCGTAGAAATACGATTATTCCAATTCTGTCTTTTTCTAAGAGTATCTTCTAGAATAGTTGGCAGTTTTTGCTGAGTTGATTGAAAAACTTTAATGGGTATATCTACTAAATACCAGTGTTTAGCCATTTGACTTCCCTTGCCTGTTCTATACTTAGTAATGTGTGGATATTGATATACAGTATCTTCAGAGATAATTATACGTTCTTGTAAAGAAGACATAGTGAATTTGTATGTTTATTGTCAAAATAAACTATAGTCTGTGAAATTGAAATTAAAAATTAATACAAAAAAAATCAATTTTTATAACTAAATAAAATTGATTTAATAATATAAATATTATTAATCTTATTAATCTTTAATTTACACTTTCATTATGGATTGGATTAGAGATAAACCAGTAGAGATTAATGATTTAGAAGACCTAGAAATATATGCTATTGATTGGGTTGAATGTGATGAAACAATAAGTGTTCCAGATACTGATGACGATGATGTATTTATACATTATTTAAAAAGAAAACATAACAAAGAATATGTTATATTTGCATTTGGCTGTACAAAGGAAGGACATTCAGTATGTATAAAAATAGAAAAATATAATCCATATTTTTACATAAAAATACCTGAAGATTGGTCTAGTAAAAATATTTCTGAATTCAACCGAAATTTTATAGAACCTGAACTTCTTGATATTAATATTGATTATACTGATGATAATAAAGTGGAAAGTAGTGATACACTAGATGATATTTTATCAGATAATGAGGAATGGTTTCCTAGATACCCAGCACAAAAAATAGGGTGTCCAATATATAAATCATCACTGTTGAAAAAAACTGAATTAGTAGAAAAAGAAATATTTTGGACTTTTACTAATCATCAAAAATACAAGTTTTGGAAATTTAATTTTGCTAGTAAAACAGGATATAAATTATACCATAGTTATATGAAAAATACTCAACGGTATCCAATCCAATATAACAAAAGTGATGATAAGAAAGGTATAAAAGTACAGTTTAAATTATTCGAAAGTGAATTAGAACCTTTATTGAGATTTTATCACGATAGGTCTATAGAACCTTCTAATTGGATAAAGATACCAGCAGGTAAATATAAAGTGATTCCGAATAATTCCGCATTTAGCACTTGTCAAATTAATGTAGTCTGTAATTGGAACGATGTCCATAAATGTAATAAAACTGTAATTCCACCATTGATTGTCGCATCTTTTGATATTGAAGCGGATAGTAGTCATGGAGATTTTCCAATAGCAAAGAAAGATACTAAAAAATTAGCAAATCAACTTGTTATATCGTATTTACGTGAAAGATATGTTCTATTAAAAGATGTTGGTAAAGTTAATGATGATGAACTCCTATCTAAACAAAAGAAAGCAAAAGAAAATTTGGAACAGAAATGGAGGTTCTTCTCATCTAGAATTAAACAGTCAATCAGACATTATTTACTAGAAAATGAAGATGATGTAGATATTGTAGATAATGATATTTCCCCTATATATTTTAAGTATAATGATAGAGAACATAAACTAGTATGTAATAGAGTGTTTAATGAACAATTCAAAAAGATGTGTAAGCAAATTTATTATATTTGCGACCGTCCTATTCGTAAAATTAAAGCCAATCGTGAAATGAAGGAACTAGTAAATAAAGTACATTCGATATATAAAGGATTAGAGGAAACTGCTATTAAAAAGAAAAAGCCATTACCTCCTCTAGATACTCTTCTAGAAATAATTACTAGTGTAGCGAAAACATATAATAGCTCTTCTAAAAATAAAAAGGTAAAAAAAATAGATGTAAATAATTTACAAGATAAAATACTTACTAAAGATATATTCGTGAAATTTGTTAATAATCTATTAAAAGACCATTTCGCTGAAGTAGAAGGAGACCGTGTTATCCAAATTGGAACTACATTCTATAGATTTGGCGATGAACAACCTATTCACCACAATATAATTACACTAGGTAGTTGTGATAAGTTGGAAGGTATCGAGGTTATTGATTTCCCCAATTCTATTAAAAAGAAAGGTGGCGAATATAAAGAAGCAGATATTAATAAAGAACTCAATAAGAATGAACTTAAAGTATTGATGGAATGGGCTGAAACTATTCGGAAATATGACCCAGATATAATTTTGGGTTATAATATATTTGGTTTTGATGAAATCTTTATGTATGACCGATTAGTGGAACTTCTTGGAAAATATAATATAACAAAAAAAAATGATTATTGGAAATTTGTTAATATAGGTAGATTAAAAAGTGATACATTATGGCAAATACCAGAATGTAAAGGACGACTTGTTGAAAAGAAACTAGCGTCTAGTGCTTTAGGTAGTAATTACCTATATTACTTGAATATGCCTGGTCGCGTCCAAATAGATTTACTAAAAGTCTTACAAGCCGATGTCACACGGAAAATGCCCTCCTATAAATTAGATAGTGTAGCAGAAACACTAATTGGTGGTTCTGTCGAAAGGGTTGGTAGACATAAAGATAAAAAAGAAAGCAAATGGTTAAAATTTGAATATGCAGACCAAATCTCAGTTGGTAATTTCGTTATCATTAGCCTGTCAACAGGGGAACAATTCCTAGGTGGTAAGAAAGTACAAATTATGGAAAAGGAGAAAATAGAAGACCCGACCAAGGAAGATATTAAAAAGAGTTGTGCTATTGTGAAACTAGATGAAATTGTTTCTATAAATATTATGAAATATCATCCAACCTGGGGTTTAGCCAAAGACGACGTTTCACCCAAAGACATTTTCAGATTACAAAAGGAAGATTCTAAAGGACGTGCTGTTATCGCTAAATATTGTATACAGGATTGTGCATTAGTAGTTCGACTATTGATTAAATTGAAAGTTATAATGAATAACTTTGCTATGTCAAATGTATGTCTAGTACCATTCTATTATATATTTATGAGAGGACAAAGCATTAAGATTTTTAGCCTAATTGTTAATGAATGTAGCAAAGAAAACTACCTTATACCTGTGCTAGATAAAGTACGTAAAACCGAAGATGACGATGAAGAGGAAAAAGAAGTTAATCCGTCAAAGAGTAATAATTTAAGGTATCAAACTTTAGATGATATTGATGAGAAAATAGATAAAATGGAATTCAATGAAAATTTCAATGTAATTTCTCTAACAGATGATGGTTATGAAGGTGCTATTGTACTTACACCACAACCTGGTATATATATTAATGACCCCATTACTGTTCTAGATTTTGCTTCACTATATCCTAGCGAAATGATTGCTAGTAATCTTAGTCATGACAGCCACTGTGAAAACGAATATTGGCTAGGTGATGAAGGTGGGAAACGCATCAGAGAACTTGGATACGACTTTATTGATGTAGATTATGATATTCTAACTTGGCGAGACCCAAATAACCCGAATAAAGGGAAACATAAAGTTGGCGTTCAAGTGGAAAGGTTCGTCCAATATTCAGATGGCAAGAAAGGGTTAATACCACGTATCTTAATGAAATTACTAGCTGCTAGGAAAGCAACCAAGAAGGAAATGAAGACTGCGAATGACCCTTTTACTTATGCTGTATTGGATGGCAAACAATTGGCTTTGAAAGTAACCTGTAATTCAGTATATGGACAAACGGGAGCGTCTATTAGTAAAATATATAAGAAAGCAATTGCTGCTTCAACTACTGCTGGTGGACGGAATTGTATTTACCGTGCTAAAGATTATGTTGAGAAGAATAATCCAGGGTGTGAAGTAGTATATGGTGATAGTATCCCAGGTGATGAATTTATACTAGTTAGAGCAAATAATAATATTTGTTATGACAAAGTTGAAGTAATCGCAAGTGAATATTTCAATGGTGAAGACCGTATAGGAAAACATTATTTACAACCCAACGAATTAGTCGAAACTTTCACCGATGAAGGCTGGTGTCCAATAGAAGTTATGATGCGACATAGAACTAGAAAACACATATATAAAATAGAAACAACTAGTGGGATTGTTAGGGTCACTGAAGACCACTCTTTACTACTTGCTGATGGTAATATCATAAAGCCAACTGATCTAAGGGAAGGTGATACATTACTAACTTGCGATATACCAAATCGTTTGTTGTGTATTGTTGGTTTAGATAGATTGAGGGAGAAATATCAGGTATTACTAGATGGAGTTGTTGTTAAGATAACTGATATTGGATTTATTGATGGTTATGTGTATGATATGACAACACACAATGGTCATTTTCACGCTGGGATTGGTAATCTAGTAGTTCATAATACAGATTCTGTATTTGTTAAGTTCAATCTTGAGTATGAGGACGGAACATATCCAACGGAACATAAGGAGAAAATACAAAGAAGTATAGATATAGGTTTAGCATTACAGCAAAAATTAAAAGATGATAAATATTATGACCCACCACACGATTTAGAATATGAGAAGGTCTTTTGTCCTTTGATGCTAATTACTAAGAAGCGATATGGTGGTGAGAAGTATGAGTTTGATGTTAATAAGTCAAAATTCACTAGTATGGGTATTGTCTTGAAACGACGTGATAACGCACCCATATTGAAATATACATACCAGGGTGTAATGAATAAGATTATGAAGGAACTTAGTATTGAAAAAGCTATTGAGTTTGTTAAACAAGCCTGTACGGATTTACTAGATGGTAAATTTGATTTGAATATGTTTATAATTAGTAAGACATTGAGAGATTATTACAAAGACCCCGAAAGTATAGCACATAAGGTATTGGCTGACCGTATGGGTGAAAGAGACCCTGGTAATAAACCTGCCTCAAATGAGAGAATACCCTATGCGTATATTCAGGTTAAGGAGAAAAAAGGAGTTGATTTACTACAAGGTGATAAGATAGAACACGTCAATTATATTAAGGAAAAAAACTTAAAAATAGATAATTATGCGTATATTAATAATCAGATGTTGAAGCCGATTTGTCAAGTATTTGAATTGGTTGTGGAGGGTTTGGAAGGCTATCCATATCATAGGGGCTATTTTGATGATTTATATCAACAATATTATGAAAAATATGATTATGATATTAAAAAAACTGATAAGAAAATATCAGATTTGAAACAGAAAGTTGTTGAAAAATTATTATTCGAGCCTTATTTAGTAAAAGCGAAGAATGCACAGAATGGACTTCAACAACTAGATAGTTGGTGTAGTGTAAAAACAGTTAAGGATACTAAAAAGAAAGAAAAAATTAACTTAGAAGAAAAGAAAAATAAAGGTAAATTGATAAAAAGAAAGAAATGCACTTTAGATAAGTTCTTTAATAAAATAGAATAATCTTTCAAATTAATTATTGTAAAACTTTATTATAAAAAAATTAAAAATATTTTTTTATTATTTTTTAAAATACTAATTCTAAATATATTAATTATGAATATACTAGAATTTCAAAATATAATTCAAAAGATTATTACAGACTTGCTTCTGAACGGATAATACTATTATTTTGTAAGTTTTTATTACTTGTATTACTTTCATTAGTTAGACAAAATGTTTCATTTACAGTATTCCTAGTATCTATAACAGATTCTGCTTTATTAGTAAGTCCAAAAGAACGTTGTAATACAGTAAATACACGAGAAAATAGGTTTATATTTTTTTCATTATTATCATTAATTTGATTATATTGTTGTTCAATATCATCTTCAGAATATGATTGTGTTTTTTTTTTATTTAATTGATAATAGATACGGTGAGTTTCGCTATAAGCCATTATGAAATTTATTTACACCTTTGAACATTTAAAACGCAGGTTTATTCAATTAATACATATACCTTTCGTGATACTATTTGTATTTGATTATGTAAATCAATATGGTCAATTTTAACAGAAGTATTATTTATACCAAGTATTTTTTTAACTATATGTTTATCTCTGGATTTAAATAGTATTTGATACCCAATATATTTAGAGAGGTTTTTCTGTGTTAATCTAACAAGTTTCATTTTATTGTATTATAAATTAAAAGTATTAATTAAATCAATTTTTTAATCGGTGTAAGGTTTCTTTGAAGTAAATATATAATAACTTATATTTCTTATATAAACAAAATCAATTTTTGTATAATATATAATGTATAATATTTGAATTATAAAATTGAAAAGTAAAATTTTTAATTTTTAAATATATAAGAATAACAAACTAACAAAGATGAATAGCGATACGTTTAATCCAAAGGGTGGGCTAGAGAATTTTGGTAATAATTGTTATTTAAATACAATTTTACAATGTCTACGATATTCAAAATCGATGTATTCAATGTTCGAAGATAATGAGGAAGATAGAAATTTACTTATGAAAATTAAAGAAATAGAACAAGATAATAAAAATCCACAAAAAGAACTACAATTACGAATAGACCGTTTGTATGTATATTTTAATTTGAAAAAACTGTTATATTTACTTTATAATAATGACAGTTCTCAATCACCACAGGGATTTATCCAAGCCTGTTTAAAATTAAGCAAACATTCAGGGTGTCAATATTTATTTAGAGAGCAGAATGATATTAGCGAACTAGTTGTATTTCTACTAGATGCGATACATGAGGCAAAACTCCATAAAAGACCGATGAATATTAGTATTGAGGAAAAGGATATTAAAGGAAAAGAACAATTATTAAAATATAATAGTTTTACGGAATATAAGAAAATATATGAAAATTCATATAGTTGGCTTATAAAAGAATTTTACTTTATGGTAATGAATAATGTTAATTGCGTGAAATGTGATAATAAATTATTTAATTATACACCACATAGTATATTATGTTTGCCAATTCCTGATGAAGATGGAAGTAAAACCACTATTTATGATTGTATGAATAATTTCTTTGCTAAGGAAATATTTGATACGGATAATCAGTGGAAATGTGAGAAATGTGAAAATAAAGAGGACAATTTCAAACTATATAGAATGATGGATACCCCCAATACATTAATTATTTCGTTTAAAAGATACGAACAAATGGCAGATGGAAGTGTTAATAAAATTAATAGAAATATAGACTTTCCGTTAAATTTAGATATATCTCCGTATAAATTTGGACGTGATAAATCTGGTTGTAATTATAAATTATTTGCTGTTGGTAATCATGTAGGTCAAATGACTTTTGGACATTGTTTCGCATTTTGTAGAAATTTAGAGAAAAATCCCGATGTATGGTTTTGCTATAATGATACTAATGTAAGTAAATTAACAAATTCAGACCCAATATTCAGTAATAGAGCATATTTATTAATGTATCAAAAAGTATAATTACTTAGTTTGGATAATTTTTAATACTTTTAAAATTTTATTTTTTAAATTATATTGCCAATAAATAATATAACTTGGTATAAATTAATAACAAAATGCGAAACAATATTAAAAATATTATAGAAGTTCCAGACAAAATGAACTTGTTATTTGTATCACTAGGTGTTATGTTTATTATATTAATTCTAATTAGTGTATATTACGCTCTTAGAAATAAAAATTTTACACCTAAAATAATAATCCAAACATCAAATAATAATAAATCATCAACTGATGTTAGCAAATTACCAACTGGTACCGATAGTGTCAAGAGTGTTCCTGCTAATTCATCTATTGGTATGAAGGTTGAAGATACACCCACTAACACAGAAGCACCAGTTGGTTTTGAAAAGATTGGTGATGGTAAAGCTCAAGTATATCACGTTGGTGAAAACATCTATACATTTGATGATTCAGAGGCTGTATGTAAAGCCTTTGGTGCTGAATTGGCTACATACGAACAATTGCTAGATGCGTATAAAAGTGGAGCTGATTGGTGTTCGGTTGGTTGGACTAAGGGTCAATTAGCACTTTATCCAACTCAGTATAAGACTTGGCTTAAGATGCAAGATAATGAACCTGAAAGACGCAATGCTTGTGGCGAGACACCAGGTATTCAGGGCGCTTATCAGGATAATAAGAATTTACTATTTGGTGTAAATTGTTATGGAGTTAAACCAGCACCCCGTGGTCATGAGAAGATACGTAGTAAGACAATGTCAGATAAGGAACGACAACTAGCACAAAAGATTGCTGAAATTCGTTTAAAGAGAGACCAGATTACAATAGCACCACACAATGAAGATAAATGGTCTAGTTGCTAGATTTTTTATCTGACATTGTCTTACTTTTTTTAAGAACAGTATGATTTTCCACTTTTCTATTAGATTTCAAATGATGACAAATTTTTTTTACTGATGTTGGGTCATTAATCAAATTCGTTAGTTGTTCTTCAATATATTTTTGAGTATAAGTGGAATATGTTTTGTCATTACTAATACAAATCTTACAATTACCTAATGCTATTGATGCGTTTTCAACACGTTCATTCTTCATCAATTGTATTGTTTGGATTTCTGTTCTCTTACGTTCCTCATATAGTTTTGCCAAATATTGGTTAGTTTCTTTTATTTTGTTATCAATTTGAGACCATTTTTTAATATTAGATTTTAAATTTTCGGATACACTAGACATATGAATAATTTAAGATTTATTTAAGACTTGTTTATATTTGATTTTGAAAAAATGGAAGAACAAAAATCACTAGACGCTTTATTATATCGTTTCAAGAAATTACGATATATAAATAAGATAGCAGGTGAATATTATTCTAGAAAAAACAAACAAATTGTTATTCCTAGTATTATTATTTCCGCCATTGCTAGTATTTTATCATTCTTAGCAACATCTGGTGGTATTAGTGAGAAAGAAAAAGAATACCTTTCTATTGCCGTTGGTTGTATTACAATACTATCGACTACATTACAAACATTCTCTACTACATTTGGATTTAATACTAGACACGATGCGTTTCAAAGATGTGCTGATGAATATAATAAAATTCTTATACGTCTGAAAATGAAAAAAGCAAATTGTGTTAATCTTGAAATTAGTACTCTAGTTCCTGAATTAGAAAAACAAGCAATCGAAATTACCAATGGTTGTAAATATTTGCCACCTCAGTGGGTATATGAAAAATGGTCTGTGGATAAATTAAAAGATAATTTTAAGCAAAATATGTCTAGTTGTATAAATAATTACGATATTGAAAATATAAGCGATTATACAGATAGTTCTATAAATAATATTCTTTCAGAAAATGATGACGATGATATTAAAATGATTGTTGGCAAACAAATAGAAAATACAATCGCATATGAACAAGAAGTTTAGTATTTGTTAGTTTTAGTATTTATTAGTTTTAGTATTTGAGTAATGAGGGATACGTTTTAATTATTGCTGTAATGATTAGTGATTAATTTTGGGAAAAAATAAAATATATAGAAATTTAACGATGAGTTAAGTGTAGAAAACTTAATTAGAATATGCAAGTCCGCCCATACCACTCATAATACGGAGCACATTGTAGTTGACAGCATATACACGTACCTTACCAGTGGCAGAGGATGCAGTGGTGGCGGCAGTAAGGGTAAGCTGAAGGGTAGCGTTGTCAATACGGGAGAAATTGCAGGTTCCAGATGGCTGATGTTCTTCGGGCTTGAGGGCGAAGGAATATACGTTGATACCAGTGGCGGGAACGTTGGTGTGATGCTGGTATGGCTGAACCAAGTTGAAGTAGCGACCATTACGCTGGGTAAATCTGTCGTGACCGTTAAGCTGAAGCTTGGCAGTTCTAGTGGGATTTTCACCGCCATCAAGAACGGCAGCACCAGATACCCAACCAGTAGAAGTTGCTTCTGTTAGGTTGCTTCCAGCACCACCTAGAAGGTCGTAGAATGACAAAGTATTAGAGTTGAGACTGACAGTGCTACCAGTAGATGTAAAATCACTTCCATTAACAGCAGTACCATTAAATGGAAGAGAGTATGGGAAGTTGCTAGAATGAGCAGCGGCAGTACCCATACCACCACCTAGAGGGTCGCTAGGAGTACCAGATAGATAGGTTTGGTCAATAGCATCAGTGTAGTTGAACCATTGGAGACCACCTCTGGCTGCCATAGTGGTACTATCGATTACACTGTCTTTCTGAGTAACCCATACAAGTTCTTTGCATGGATGGTTGAAAGAAAGCTTAACCTTATTGCTAGTAGAAGTGACGGCTTCATCACCAGTGAATTGGAGCTGTTCAATAAGGTATTCGTGGCTAACCTGGGCGAAACGACGACGTTCATCAGTATCAAGATACATGTAATCAATCCATAGGGAAGTGGAACTAAGAGAACCAACAGTTACAGAGGTACCTGCGTTCCAGTAGCATTCAGTCTTGGCACGGAATTCAACTTCAACCTTTACTTCGTGGTACTGAAGGGCAATAAGAGGAAGGGCTAGACCTGGGTTGCGGCAGAACCAGAACTGAAGGGGAATAAAGAGTTCTACAGCAGGTGTACTTGTGGTCTCACCAGTAATAGCTTGAGTAAGACGGGGAACATTACCAACCATATTAGCATAACCAGCCTGATGACCAGCAGTCTGGGTAAGTTCGTTCCAGATATGGAGCCAGTCACCGTATTGCTTATCAATACGCTGACCACCAATCTGGACTTCAACGTTCTTGACAAGGGCATGACCGAGCCAGTTGACCCAACGGAATTCACTAGCAGCAGCAGCACCAGTTACGGCAGGTACATTGGCAACAACGTACATACGACCGATAAGGTCACCATTGCGGCTTACAGTGGCAGATACTTTCTTGCCGAAGTCGGCGGTTCCGTTGAAAGTCTGTTCAATGGACTCCATAGAAAAATTAGTATGACGACGGTAGACTACCTTGAAAAAGGTAATCTGGGGTTGAGCGGTCAGGTAAACATCCTGAGCTCCATAAGCGACGAGTTGCATAAGACCTCCAGTCATTTTAAATAAATGTATATATGTAAATTTGTATTATAATTTAAGAATAGATTTTATTTTTTAAAAAATTACATTAATTATATTTATAAAAAAAAAATAAAATTCGAATGAAACACAAATCTTTTCATTATAAATTAATAGAAATCCTTATAGATTAATACGACTATTTTAACCTATTACTTCTTTAAAATTAAATTGCTTAAGAAATCTTAAATAGCAAATATAAATAATAAAAACGGTTATAATAATTTAAACATTATATACTCTTATGTCAAATTCTACAACTAAATATGGGGTTATAATTTCAAAAAAAACACTAGATGCAACACACCAAGATATGTTAATTGCGTTTAAAAAGAGAAGAGAAGATTTACCTAAATTAAAAAAAAAACTAGAACTTTTAGATGAAAGTCAATTAAAACTGAGAGAAAATATCAATCAAACTGATGACCCGATAAAACAAATGGAGATTAACCAAGAAATTTGGGAATTAGATGATGTTAGAGATAATATAAATAAACGTATTTGTGAGATAGAAACAAACAAAGACGAAATGGAATATTTATTATCAACTGGGCAAATTATGAAAGCTTATTATAACGAAAATCAAGAGATAGACCACAATAATAAACAAAAAAAAAAACAAAATAATAAGAAAAATAAATCAGTG
>Ga0181597_10001494_pt1 | contig 26289 bp, 22 predicted proteins | sample 041ome_5_FD_148647 | JGI IMG/M metagenome (GOLD analysis project Ga0181597, IMG submission 148647) | Coastal salt marsh microbial communities from the Groves Creek Marsh, Skidaway Island, Georgia - 041403US metaG (spades assembly) | ecosystem: Environmental > Aquatic > Marine > Intertidal zone...
AGAGATTCTTCAAAAAGGTCGGCTTAGCCCTGGTGGAATTTTTGCAGTAAACACAGAATCCGGAGAAATTCTTGATCAAAAGATTATTGATGATCAGCTTAAACAAAGTAAGCCTTATAGAGATTGGCTCAAAAAATCTGCAATTTATCTTGAATCTACTTTGGATGCATTTGAGGGTCCTGGTATAAAGAAAATTCGACATTCAGAATTTATCAAATCATCAAAATTATTTTCTTTGTACAATGAAGAAAGAGTTTCTGTAATAAAACCTCTTGCACTTGATGGTCTTGAAGGCACTGGCTCCATGGGTGATGACACAGCATTGGCAATGCTAAGTTCAATGCCGAGATCTATATATGATTATTTCAGGCAACAATTTGCACAGGTAACAAATCCACCGATCGATTCCCTAAGAGAGTCTAGCGTTATGTCATTAGAAGCATGCTTTGGTCCTGAATTGAATATCTTTGAGGAATCTAAAGATCACGCCAAAAGGATTGTCAGTACATCTCCTGTTCTATCGCACAAAAAACTTTCTGCATTATTGAAAAATCCATATTTCTCCTCTAAAAATTTTGATTTGCAATACTCACCCAAATCAAACCTCAAGGATGCTTTGAATGCATTAACAAAAAAAGTAGTTTCTGCTGTGCGCAAGGGAGAAATTATTATTCATCTAAATGAAAAACTACCCGATAGTAATAAGCTTTCAATCAATGCTTTGCTTGCAGTGGGCTGTATACACCAAGAATTGGTAAAACTTGGACTCAGATCAGACGCAAATTTAATAGTAAGTTCTGCCACAGCCAGAGACACTCATCAAATTGCATGCTTGCTCAGCTTCGGAGCAACAGCTGTTTTCCCTTGGCTGGCTTTTCAAACCATCTTAGATTTAACTCATCGCAGGGAACTAAAGGGTAGCCCAACGGCTAACTGTGCCAAATATCGAAAAGGTATCAATAAAGGACTTTTAAAAATTATTTCTAAAATTGGCATTTCTACAATTTCCAGTTACCGGGGATCTCAACTGCATGAGATCGTCGGCTTAAGTTCGGATATTGTAGATTTATCTTTTACCAACACTGTTAGTAGAGTTGGTGGTAAAACTTTTGAAGATTTAGATGCTGAGATGCGTTCTCTCAACAAATATGCAAATTCCAATGTTAGTGAGATTGGTCTAGGCGGCCTGTTAAAATTTGTGCATGGCGGTGAATATCACGCATATAATCCTGAGGTTGTAAAAAAACTCCAAGAAGCAGTAAGCACAGGATCTGATAAAGCATATCAGGAGTATGCAGCCCTAGTTAATTTACGAGATCCTGCAATGCTAAGAGATTTAATGAAGATTAAATTTCCTAAAAACCCACAAAAAGTTAAGCCTTACAATACAAAACTATTACTTAAGAAATTTGATTCTGCAGGAATGAGTTTAGGAGCCTTGTCTCCAGATGCTCATGAAACATTGGCTGAAGCTATGAATAGCATGGGAGCAAGGTCAAACTCAGGTGAGGGTGGAGAAGCCAAGGAAAGGTATGGTACTTCAAAGATGTCAAAAATTAAACAAGTTGCATCTGGTCGTTTTGGTGTTACCCCAGAGTACTTGGTAAATGCTGAGGTTTTGCAAATAAAAATTGCACAGGGTGCAAAACCAGGTGAGGGTGGGCAACTTCCTGGGGGGAAAGTAAATGAGTTGATTGCAAAGCTGCGCTATTCAACGCCTGGGATTACTCTAATTTCGCCCCCACCTCATCATGATATTTATTCAATTGAGGATTTAGCTCAATTAATTTTTGATCTAAAGCAAGTAAATTCCAAAGCCTTGGTTTCAGTCAAATTAGTGTCTGAACCAGGAGTAGGGACAATTGCAGCGGGTGTTGCAAAGGCATATGCAGATCTAATAACTATTTCTGGTCATGATGGTGGAACGGGTGCAAGTCCTTTATCTTCTATTCGTTATGCAGGCTCCCCCTGGGAGCTTGGCTTATCTGAGGCTCATCAAGCTCTGAGAGCCAGTAACTTAAGACATAAAGTTAGACTGCAGGCTGATGGTGGTTTGAAAACAGGGTTAGATGTTGTCAAAGCTGCAATTCTTGGAGCAGAATCATTTGGTTTTGGGACAGGCCCCATGATCGCGATGGGTTGTAAATATTTAAGAATTTGTCACCTCAATAATTGCGCAACTGGTGTGGCTACCCAAAGGAGAGATATCATTGATCATCACTACATTGGTGAAAAAGATCGAGTGATCAACTACTTCTCATTTATTGCAAATGAAGTGCAAGAAATTCTAGTTAAACTTGGAGTGCCTGACCTCGAGTCCATTATCGGTCAAACACAGTACCTTAAAGATATTACACAAGATAATCCTTCTACAGCAAATATCAACTTATCCCCGATTTTGTATTCTGATAAAAAATCAACCTCTCCTCATTACTGCAACACTTCGTCAAATAATCCATGGGATAAAGGTAATTTAAATATAAAAATTCTTCAGGACATCAAACCTTTTATTGCCAAAGATCAAAAATCTGATTTCCATTATAAAATTTCAAACCGAGACAGATCTGTCGGAGCACAAGCTTCTGGTTTTATAGCCTCTTTATATGGAGAAGGAGGATTGAAGCAATCCCAAACCCTGAATTTTATCGGGTCAGCTGGTCAAAGCTTTGGTGTTTGGAATGCAGCTGGATTAACTCTCAATTTAAATGGTGATGCTAACGATTATGTGGGCAAGGGCATGAATGGAGGTAAGATTGTAATTTCAAGCTCCGCTGAATTCGCTTCACAAAAATCTCCATCAGTATTAGTTGGTAACACTGCACTATATGGAGCAACCGGTGGCGAACTTTATGTTGGCGGATGTGTGGGAGAAAGATTTGCAGTAAGAAATTCTGGTGCATCTGCTGTGATTGAAGGTGCAGGCGATCATTGTTGTGAATATATGACTGGTGGACATGTAACTGTTTTGGGGAATGTAGGTGCTAATTTTGGGGCAGGTATGACGGGCGGTTTTGCATATGTTCTTGATACTGATCGAAGGTTCTTTGATCAATGCAATCGAAGTCTTATCAACCTTGATAGAATTGTTAGTGAAGAAATGGAGTCACATAGAAAATTTTTAAAACAAATTCTTGCTCGCCATATTAAAGAAACTAAAAGTGAAAGAGCAAAATTAATCTTAGATGAATTCGATAGATTTGAACCCTCCTTTTGGCTAGTGTCACCTGCTGCTTTAAATATTCAAGATCTACTAAAAGCAACAACAGCTAACGCTGCTTAATTTAACTTTTTAACCCCTTTTGAAGATTTGCTGAATTAAAAGAATTAGTCACTACTGCATTCGATATTTTATTAAGCAGTACTATATTTAATTTACCTTTTTTCATCTTCTTATCTCTAAAAATAAATGGTTTTAATTCTCCATATTTATATTGGTTGAGCGAAAGGTCAAATTCATACATTTGTAATAAACTAATAACTTCCGAGTATTCTTTTGCTGAAATAAGATTTTCTAAATATGAAATTTTAGAAGCAACTTTCATGCCTTTGGCAACAGCTTCCCCATGAAGAATCTTTTTATAATTACTATGTGCCTCTATAGCATGTCCAAATGTATGACCAAAATTCAAAATTGCACGGATCCCATTCTCCTTCTCATCTTTTGTAACAATCTTTGCCTTAGTTTTTACAGATGCATATATTATTTCCTCAATAATATGTTGATCCATTGATAATATTTTTTTGGCATTTAATTTAAGCAATGAAAACAGAGGTTTATTTTCAATCAGAGCGTATTTAATAACTTCTGCTAATCCGGCTTTGAATTGTCTTTGGGGGAGGGTTTTAAGCACAGATGTTTCTATAATGACACCTTTTGGATTGTAAAAAGCTCCAACAAGATTCTTACCCGCTGCAATATTAATGGCTGTCTTACCACCCACAGAAGAATCCACTTGAGAAAGGAGTGTTGTCGGTATCTGAATAAATTGAATACCTCTTAGGTATGAACTCGCAACATAGCCAGAGATATCTCCTATCACTCCGCCGCCAACAGCAATTATCAAATCTGTTCTATCAAAATTATTTTCTGCTAAAAAATTTAGTATTTTTTGAAAATTTTGAACTGACTTAGCCCTTTCCCCATGTTGAAGAATTATTTTAAAAGCTTTAGTTGATGGCTTGCTAACACTAATTACTTTATTAAGTATTTTGGTTGGCACCCCATCATCTGAAATAATCAGTGTCTTTTTATGCTCTTTTAGCAGAGGAGCTAGATTTTTTTTAGATATAGCTTCTTTGCTAATTAGAATCCTATATCTGTTATTTTTTTGACCTGCGAATAACTCTTTAGCCATAATTTTTAACTAGCTTCACAATTTCGTTTGCAACCTCTGAGCCACTTTTATTCTCAGTATTGATTATGTGATCAGAAACATCTTCATAGAAGGACTGTCGGGATTTTTGTAGATCTGCCAAAACCTTTTCAGGATCTTGATCTTTTAAGAGTGGTCTGTCTTTATCTTTGGCTGTTCGCTCAACTTGAGTATTTAGGGGAGTATGCAGGTAGAAAACAGTACCTCTTGATGCCAACAGTTCTCTATTTTCTTCTTCAATAACAATGCCACCACCAGTAGCAAGAACAATCGAGTTTAATGCAACCATTTCTTTTAACGTGGCAGTTTCTCTTTTTCTAAAACCAGCCTCACCCTCTATATCAAAAATCCAATCTATTGTGACGCCTGTACTTTCTTCAATCTTTGCATCTGTATCATGAAAGTCTAAAAACAGCTCACCCGCCACAATTTTTCCAACAGTGGTTTTTCCAGATCCCATGGGGCCAACAATAAAAATATTCATACTTAGTTTTTTAAGTTGCAGATTCTATCATTTATAGGGGTAAAATAATTCTAATTCATGTATCAAAATATATTAGAGCTTCACTTAAAAATTCCATTACTTAAATTGTATGTTTGTAAGATTAATTAATTGGACATTATCAGCTGCTCTTTTTGGCACTCTCTTATCAATATTATTCATTGGAGCTGGATATCTTTTAGTAAAGCCAAGCCTGCCTGAGATTGATTTAGTTAATGAAGATGTTTTGCAAATACCTTTAAAAGTTTTTACATCCGATGGGGTTCTTATTGGAGAGTTTGGTGATCAGAAAAGAAGGACCATTGAATATGAAGATATCCCAATCAACTTAAAGAATGCATTTTTAGCCGCTGAAGATGATCAATTTTTTAAGCATCATGGCATAAGAATTCCATCACTCATTAGAGCTGTTTATCAAATGATTAAATCCGGAGAAATTGTGAGCGGCGGAGGCACAATTTCAATGCAGGTTGTAAGGGGGTATTTGTTATCTCGAGAGCAAAAAATTCTTCGAAAGATCAAAGAAATTTATTTAGCTTTTGAATTAGAAAGTTATGCAAACAAAGAAGAGATATTCTCTCTTTATCTAAACACTATCTTTTTAGGTAATAGGTCCTATGGAGTTGAGGCTGCAGCAAATAGATATTTTTCTAAATCTATTAATGAGCTCACTCTTGCTGAATCTGCATTAATTGCTTCCTCAGCTCAACTTCCCTCAAGAATTAATCCTATTCGCTCTCCCGATAGATCACTGATTAGGCGCAACTGGATTTTAGGAAGAATGTATAAGCTTGGATATATTGGTAGAGGCCAATATTTAATTGCAAAGTCTGAACCAATTAACTTAACTCAATTAGAATCAAACTTTTCATTGGACGGACAATACATTGCTGAAATTGCTAGGCAAGCTATGATCAACAGATATGGATTATCAGTATACAAAGATGGCTTATCAGTTTTCACAACAATAGATTCTTCACTTCAGCAGGCAGCTCTTGAAAGTGTTTCAAAAAATTTATATGCATATGATAAACGTCATGGTTGGAGGGAACCTGTGAACCTTTTATCAAGAATACCTGACTCTATATTCACACAATTGCAAGATGGAAATTTAGACATTTTATATCAAGATTCAATCACAGCTGATGAGCTTGGTATGAGACAGCTAAATATCTCAGTAATTAGAGATTTATTTAAAGAGTTCATAAACTCAGATAGGCATTCAGCCGGAATCATCATAGATGTAAACCCTGAAAGAATTATATATCTTGATAACTCTTTTCAATTAGAGAGTTTATATTGGAATGATTCTTATGAGTGGGCTAGATCAAGAATCAATATCAATAAATTGGGTCCGCGCCCTGATAATTTTTATGATATTCTGCGCTTGGGAGATTTAATATATCTATCTGAAATGGATGGAAATTATTATCTTGATCAGGTACCTGATGCTGAGGTGGCATTTATTTCTGCAAATCCTTCCAATGGAGCTGTAAAGACCTATATAGGTGGATTAAATTTTTCAAAAAGTAATTTCGATCGGGTAAAACAGTCCTATCCTCAAGCTGGCTCAAGCTTCAAGCCATTTATTTATGCCTCTGCTTTTGCAAATGGTTACAAGGCATCTGACAAAATAAATGATGCCCCTATTATTTTTGAAGACTCAAATTTGGAGAGTAGTTGGAGGCCTGAAAATTATACTGGTGAATTTTATGGGCCTATTAGGCTTAGAGAAGCTCTAGTTCAGTCTGTTAACTTGGTTTCTATCAAGTTATTAAGAGAAATGGGAATTCCATTGACTCAAGATTATTTATCAAGGTTTGGCTTTTCTAAATCAAGGCTAGCTCCAGATCTATCACTAGCGCTTGGATCATCAAGCTTTTCTCCTGCTGAGATGGTTAGGGCCTACAGTATTATGGTAAATTCCGATGATCCCAAAGATTTATTTTTTATTGAAAGGGTAGTGGACAGAAACGGAAAAACTATTTTTCAAAATCCTCAAGTAGAAAATAAGACAAAAAATATTGATGCTTTTCCATGGTTTCAAACTCAGTTAAAAGAGGAAATTAAACCTTTTTATTTATTACCACCCATCCAAGGAGAATCTATTGCACCAATTGACCCTAGGGTAACTTTTATAACAAAAGATATATTGCGAGAGGCTCTTTTAAGAGGTAGCAATGGAAGAAAAACTCAAATTTTGAATAGAAGTGATATCGCAGGAAAAACAGGCACTACCAATGATGCAATAAGTACCTGGTTTTCTGGTTTTCATAATGATTTGGTAACGACTGTTTGGGTTGGAACTGATGATTTTTCTTCATTGGGAGATAACGAATTTGGTTCAAGCATAGCTCTGCCTGCTTGGGTTGATTTTATGAAAACAGCACTGGTTAGTCTGCCGGAAGAAGAATGGAAAATTCCAGAGGGTTTATCTTATGTAAGAGTTGACCGTGAGACAGGTAGACCAGTTGATGAAAGCAGTAAAAACTCATACTTCGAGCTTTTTTTAGATGAATAGAACTAACTTTTAAAAATGCTGTTAGAAATTAGCGACCAATAATTTTCAATGTAGCCACTTGGTATTTCCTTAAATTTATTTCTAATAAATCTAGAAATCATACCTTCCATTATTGTGATAATTAGATGGGCGCTTTGACCTGCGGTTAGCTGCAGTGAATCTTTCTTTGAAGAGAGTAATTGTTTGATTGAAAGTTCTAATCTTTCATAGAATTGATTCACAGAGTCGATAACATTTTGTTCACTTGGGCCCAAAGCTTCACGAGATAAAATTCGAGCAAAGCCTTTGTTTTTTTCAAGAAATATTGCATAAAAAAAGAATATTAATCTTACTTTTTCTTCAGCTTCAATATCTGAATCTTTTTTTATTTCTCCAACTTTTTGGAAGATTGTCTGATCACAAAATGTGAATAGTTCCAAGAAAATTGATCTCTTGCTAGGAAAATGTCTATAAAGGGCAGCTTCAGTTACACCGCTTTCAGCAGCCAGAACAGCTGTTGTAATCTTAGTAGCATCTCGTTCCTCTAAGAGCTTTGCTAGGCTTTGAAGAATAATTTGTTTTCTGTCTTTTGACATAGCTTTAGCTTATATCAATGTGAATTGATTCATCAATTAATTTTAATTGATTAAGAAACATATTTTTTATTTCCTGAAGTCTTGAGGGTGTATTAGCTTCAAATCTTAGGACAAGTTTTGGAGTTGTATTGGAAGCCCTTATTAAGCCCCATCCATCTTTAAAATCTACCCTAAGACCATCAATAGTAACTTTAGAGCCATCCTGAAATTCTGATTTGCTGACAAAATCATCAATTATTTTAAATTTCATTTTTTCATCTACATTTATATTTAATTCTGGGGTCGAGCAAGCTTTTGGCAGTTGATTGAATATAGAGGAAAGAGGTTCATTTAAGTTTTCTATAATTTCTAATAGTCTAAAGGCAGAGTAATGACCGTCATCGAAACCGTGCCATTGGTCATTAAAAAAAATGTGACCGCTCATTTCACCGGCTAGTGGGGCATTTGTTCTTTTGAGTGCATTTTTAATATGAAAATGACCTGTAGGAGACATTAATGGAATACCTCCAGCCTCACGTATTATATTGCTCAGTAAATTTGTGCACTTAACATCAAAAATTATTTCCTTACCAGGATGATTTTTCAGCACATCTTTTGCAAAAATCATCATTAGCTGATCAGGAAAAATAATTTCACCATTCTCAGTTATAACGCCGAGCCTATCTCCATCTCCATCAAACGCTATTCCTACATCAGCTGAATTTTCTTTTACTGCCTTAATTAAATCTTGCAGGTTATCCACTTTTCCTGGATCTGGGTGATGATTTGGAAAGTTTCCATCAATCTCACAAAATAGCTCAATTACCTCATAACCTAATGAACGAATCAGCATAGGAGCAATTTCTCCCGCTGAACCATTCCCACAATCTAGAACAACTTTAAGTTTTTTTTGTTTGACTTTACTTTGTTGTAATACTTCTTGAATGTACTCATCCATGAGATCTTTCTTGTGGATTTCTTTACCAGTATTTTTTTTACTGAGGGGTGCCTCAGAAATTAAACTTAAGATCTCAAGACCTGAAATTGGCGAATCATTAATTACAATTTTAAAACCATTGTATTCTTTTGGGTTATGGCTCCCAGTAATCATGATTCCGGACTTTGAAGGTAATTGTTTGGCAGCGTAATAAAGCAGTGGGCTAGTAACTACCCCAATATTGATAATATTTATTCCTAGAGATTGCAGCTCTCTGGAAAGAAGATTTATTATTTGTTCTCCTGAGAGTCTTCCATCTCTTCCAAGTGCTATTTCAGTAATATTCTCATCTTTGCATTTTTTAGCTATTGCATAAGATATAGAACCAATGGAGGCTTCATTAATTTGAGAGGGAACCACTCCTCTAATGTCATATTCTCTGAAAATGGATTCATCAATCATGGGAATTTTTAATTTCATTATATGGGTTGTTTTGTCATAATAACTGAGCTTTAAAACTATAGACAACATGTTTCTTAATACCGAATCAAAATTTATCTGGCTTAATGGAAGTTTTCAGCCATTCAACGAAACAAACATTCACCTTTTATCCAACACCCTACATTATGGGATGGGAGTTTTTGAGGGCGTGCGTGCATATGAAACTGCAGATGGGGGCGCTATCTTTAGACTCGAAGATCATACTAAAAGACTTTTTGATGCAGCATCCAAAATTAATATTTTAATTCCGTATTCAATGGACGAGGTTAGCCAAGCTCAGAAAGAAGCAATGCTGAAAAACAATCTCAGTGAAGGTTATATTCGTCCAATTGTTTTTTTAGGAAGTGAATCAATGGGCTTAAGATCCCATGATTCACTTTCAGTGAATGTTGCAATTGCATGCTGGGAATGGCCTTCATATATGGATCCAGAAGCAAAAAAGAATGGCATCTCAGTTGTAAAATCTCCATTTAAGCAATATGACAATCCGCTATATTCAAATAATAAAATTATTGGTACATATGTAAACTCAATCATGGCTGTTAATGATGCAATTTCTAAAGGAGCCGAAGAGGCGATATTACTAGACAAAAATGGTTTTATCTCTGAGGGCAGCGGTGAAAACTTATTTATAGTTAAGAACTCAAAGTTAATGACGCCAACAACAGATTATTGTTTGAATGGAATTACGAGGCAAAGTGTCATCACAATTGCAAACAATCTTCAGTTAAGTGTAGAAGAGAAGAATTTAACTTTTGATGATTTATTATCTGCTGATGAAGCTTTTTATTCTGGAACAGCCGTTGAGATCACTCCTATAAAAATGGTCGATGGAGTAAAAATAGGCAGTGGTTCAATTGGGCCAATCACTGAGCAACTTCAATCTAATTACTCTGACATAGTTTACGGAAGAGATAAGAGCTATTCGCATTGGCTAACTTCAATTTAGCCTTTTAAAACAATTGAATCAAAAATTAAATATCGCTATATGCAGCTATCGAAGTGCACCTTTTGGTGGCGGCCAAGGAATATTTGTATTTGAATTATCTAGGGCCTTGAAAAATTTAGGCCACAATGTCGATGTTATCTCAGGACCACCATATCCAAACCTTGAAGATGACATTGATTTAATTAAATCTCCAGGGCTAGATTTATTTAGTACTTTTGACTTCAAAAAAAGACTAAAAATTTTTCTAGAAAAAAAGAATAAATCTACTGATGATTGGTTTGAATTTATTTCGGCACTTTTTGGGGGATTTCCAGAGTTGAAGACTTTTGGTAATAGAGCAAGCCATTTACTGCGCACTACTTCTTATGATGTTGTAATTGACAACCAATCTCTTAGCTACGGAATGATCGAGGTTCAAAAAAATATACCCTTAATTGAGATTATTCATCATCCCATCACAAAAGATTACCGTTATGATATTCAATTTTCCAGGGGCATAGTTCAAAAAATATCTAAATGGAGATGGTTTTCTTTTTTGAAAATGCAAAAGAAGGTCTCTCAAAAATTAAAAGTTTTTTCAACGCCATCGCATAATTCAAAAAAAGACATTGCAAATGATTTTGGTGTCCCTGAAGGAAATATTTCAGTGATACCCAATGGTATTGATTATTCGAGTTTTACTCCCTTAAAGGATGTTAAAAGAGTTCCATGGCAAATCATTACTACGGCTAGTGCAGATGTCCCTCTTAAAGGTTTGGATTTTACTTTACATGCTGTTGCTAGATTAAAAGAAGAGTATCCACAGCTAAGATTAGTAATTATTGGTGCACCTAGATCAGGCGGTCATACAGAAAGGTTAATCAAGAGACTGCAGATAGAGGGGAATATTTCTTACAGATCAAACCTGACTAGACATGAGATAGCTGTTGAATATGCTAAAAGTAATATTGCCATAGTTAGCTCCCTCTATGAGGGTTTTGGATTTCCTGTTGGAGAGGCCATGGCTTGTGCAATACCCCTAATCGCAACCAATGTTTCATCTATCCCGGAAATAACTCAGTCTTTTGCTGAATTGATCCCAGCTGAAAGTACAGATGCAATAGAGGCAGCTATTAAAAATATTTTTACCAACCCGGAAACAAATCAACTGAGAGCAGATGCTGGCAGAACGCATATAATAGAGAACTTTGATTGGCAAAAAATTGCTATGTTATATGAGGATTTAATTTTTAAAACGATAGATGAATTTAAATGTTAACTTTTAGCTTAGATAAGATAGCTCTAAAGCCTAACTCAAAAGTTTTAGATGTAGGTTGCGGGGAAGGGCGTCATATATTTGGATCTTTGCATGAATTTTCAGATATTCATTGCGTTGGACTAGATCAGGATATTCCCTCATTAAATAAATGCAATGAAGGTTTGGAGTTCTTTGAAGAGCTGAATTCTGGCTCTACTATTTTTATGCAAGGCTCTGTATACAAACTACCATTCGAAGATAATACTTTTGATCTTGTTATTTGCTCAGAGGTGCTAGAGCATCTTGAAGATTATCATGCAGCAATTGATGAAATTTATAGAGTTTTAAAACCTGAGGGTAAATTTTTGCCGAGTGTTCCTTCATATTGGCCAGAAAAAATTTGCTGGTCTCTTTCATCCGGATATCAAAATATGCCTGGTGGCCATGTAAGAATCTTTTCTAAACGTCAAGTGATTAATGAGATAGTAGATCATGGATTTAAATATAGTCACTCTGAAAGATTTCATGGCCTTCACAGCGCCTATTGGTGGCTAAGATGTTTTTTTTGGAAGAGCCAAGATTCAAATTATCTTGTAAAGATTTATAAAAAATTTCTTGAGTATCAAATTCTTCAAAGCCCAGCATGGCTGAATAATTTTGAAAAAATTCTTAATCCTGTTTTTGGAAAAAGTATTGCATTTTATTTTGAAAAAAAATGAAAAAATTACCAAACATATCTCACATAGATCCAAACTCTCTTGACGGTCTGAACCATCTAGGTAAGTTTTTGGTCGATATTCAATTTCTTTCAGGAGCCATTCCCTCAAATCAAGATGGTTCGCATGATCCCTGGGATCATCTTGAAGCTGTAATGGGCCTAACTACTCTGGGATACAAAACTCATGCTCTCAAAGGTCTGAGTTGGATGGTTTCCAATCAAAATCAAGATGGAAGTTGGTATAACCTTTATCAAGATGAAAAACCATTAGAACTTAACAAACAGACCAACTATGCCGCATACATTTCTGTTGCTGTTTGGCATTTTTATTTGATCAATAATGATGTTAACTTTCTTCAAAAGTTTTGGGAGCCAGTCAAAAATGGTATTTTATTTTCTCTTTCTCTTCAGCATGACAATGGAGCCATTGCTTGGAATATAGATGAATTTGAAAAAATTGATGAGGACTATCTTTTAACTGGCTGTAGTTCTATTGCAAAAAGTCTCGAGTGTGCGATTGCTATTTGCCAAGCTTTAGGCAATCAGAATTATGAATCAGAATGGAGAATTGCACATTCAAAATTAATAGCAGCACTTGAAAATCCATCTGGAATTTTTGATTTAAAAAAAGATCGCAGTAGATTCTCAATGGATTGGTATTATCCAATTCTAGGTGGGATTAATTCCAAAAAAAGAATCAATTCTTTAACGACTAAAATTAAAGATTCTTTTTGGATCCAAGACCTTGGAATTAAATGCGTATCGGATGAACCTTGGGTAACGGTTGCCGAGACCAGCGAGTGCTCTATTGCATATAAAAAAATTGGAGAAGATAAAATAGCATTAGAGCTACTTCATAATGCTATTGCTATAGTTGACGGTAATGGCATACCTTATATGGGTTGGCAATTTATTGAGAATATTTATTGGCCAGACGAAACTCCTTCTTGGACCTCTGCAGCATGTATCCTTGCTGCTGATGCAAATAACCGACTGACCCCTGGAGCTGATTTATTTCTTAAACAGCAATTTAAGCCTTAGTTAGACATACAATCGTGTCTACTCTTTCAAATAGTTGAAAACCTTCCTTTAGAGCTTTTTGATAAACTAGATATGGGGCTTGCCCGCCATCTTCTGGTTTCTCATAAATATCATGAATTATCAATGCTCCCTGGGAATGAAGCTTAGAGCTCCAATTATCATAATCGTTCATTGCCGATATTTCAGTATGACTGCCATCAATAAATAAAAGCCCTAATTCTGTTCCCCATGAAGGCGCGATAGAATTTGCATTGGCAAGAATTGGAATTACCCATTTGCTTTCTTCAAATTGCTGAAGATTAAATTGCATTAGTGGCACCGTGTTGACTCGGCCTAACTTTTTATCATAAATTTCTTCATCAAAATATTCTTCACCAAGCTGATGTTCCTCTGAGCCAGAATGATGATCCACTGTATAAACCAACTGATTATGGGTTGAGCTTCCAGCCGCTATATATAGTGCAGACTTGCCTCCAAACGTACCTATTTCAAGGGCTGGTCCATAATGAGCAAACTCTTCCGCCCATTTCGTCAATGCTAATCCCTCATGATTGGGCATGAAGCCTTTAAGATTATTTAATTGATCAAAGTCCATATTATTTATAAAAGTTTTTTCCCAGTGTCGATTTAAATCGCCTATGTATCCATAGATATTCAGCAGGATGTAGAAGAATTTTTTCCTCCATTATGTCATTAATTTTTTGGGCTAGTGCAGTTGAATCTAACTCCAAATGATCAATTAATTCTATCTTAAGAACTAATTTTTTATTTTTATAATATGAATTTATGAATAATAAATTTGAATTAGTTGCATCGATAATCTTTTTGGTTGTAGTGATCGTAGCAGCCTCTTGTTGAAAAAACCTTAATCTAACAGAATGATCCCAGCCATAATCTTGATCGATTGCATACAAAACATTCTTTCCACTTTTAAGCCATTTCATAAATTTTCTAGGATTATTTTTATCAGCTGTATCTTTAAGGCTTGAAAGTCTTCCTTTATCTTGAATTTTATTCATTGATGCAGAATTATGTGATCTGCTCACGCCATACATTGGAGCATTCATAGCCAAAAGACGGGCATCTAGCTCTAAGTGCTGGGAGTGTTTAAAAATGATCAAGTTACCCTTGTTTGAGTCATTGGTATGCAAAAGGTCTAAGCCAATTATTTCATAATTAATCTGGCTTTGTATTTTTTGGTCTGACCAAAACCAAGCTATACCAGTTTCAATCAAGGACCTTCCTAGATGCAAAAAATTATCACTTAAAAGTCTTTGCTGCTCCATTTTTGAAAGATTTGGGAAACATAATGCAAGATTTGCTTGTGCAATTTTTTTCCTGCCACCAGCAAAAACAAACAGGAGTTTGCCACACAATTTTCCTATTGCTGGATGCCATGAAGTTGGGAGATGGCAAAGACCTTGCCATAATGTCATCATTAACTTAATCAATATTATGAGTACATAAAAATTAAAGAATGTATTATTACATTAATTTAAATATAGCTTTGATATGAAGTTGGTAATTTATAATTTTTTCATTTTAATACTTATACCTGTATTTGTATTGCGGATCTTTGTTAAGAGTTTTGCTGATCCAGATTACACTAAGCTTTTTCTTAACAGGTTTGGATATAATTTCCGTGAGTTTAAACAATCAAACAAAAAAATTATTTGGTTTCATGCAGTAAGTTTGGGAGAGGTCATAGGCTCTCAAATGCTGATTAATAAATTAGCCGAACACTTCGATATTGTGATAACAACCTCAACCCCAACAGGTTTGAGAAGGGCCAAGGAACTCTTTTCTGCAGATATAGCGATAAATTACGCCCCTTGGGACTTTGTTTTCTTCATTAATAAGTTCCTAAATATTTATAAGCCTGATGCCATATTAATATTTGAAACAGAAATATGGCCATCAATGATTTCACAAGCATCAAAAAAAAATATCCCTCTTTATTTAGTAAACGGCAGACTTAGCCACAAGTCTTATCGAGCATATGCAATGTCATCATGGCTTATAAAAGATATTTTAAAAAAAATTACTTTTTCCTTTGTGCAAACCAGCAAACATAAGGATCGTTTTTTAAAACTTGGTATTAATAATGATTGTATTGATGTGGTTGGTTCAGTTAAATTTGATATTTCTAGCTCAAATACTCAGCCAGTTGAAGCTGCTCCTTTTATCTTGGGGGCTAGCACCCATCCTGGAGAGGAAGAAATATTACTTAATGCATTCAAAATGCTTGAATCTAAAAAGGATTTCAAGCTATTTCTTTGTCCAAGGCATACTGAGCGCGCTGAAGAGATAGCAAAGCAATCAACCCTTAAGGGATTTAGAGCACAATTATTTTCAAACCTTACCTCAGATGACTATGATGTTTGCGTCATCGATAGCATAGGCTTGTTACCTAGCTTTTATGCGGCTTCATTAATATCTTTTGTTGGAGGTAGTTTGGTGCCTAGAGGCGGACATAATTTAATTGAACCTGCTGCTTTAGGGTCCCCAATTATTATAGGCCCTCATACATTTAATTTTGAAGATATTGTTCAGGAATTTCTTAATGAGGATGCTTGTATTAGAGTGACTGATGAAGATGAATTATTAGATGCAATGAATTTTTTTATTGGTGATTTAAAAATAGCTGAGCAATATGCGCACAGAGCCAAGGAGGTTGTAGAAAGAAATAAAGGTTCAACAGAGCTTCAAGCTTCTTATATAATTAACCAATTAGGAGAAAAAAATTGAAGCTTATTACAGCAATTATTAAGCCATTTAAATTAGAGGAAGTTCGCCAGTCACTTGATCTTATTGGTATTACTGGCATGACAATTACCGAGGTGAAAGGTTTTGGCAGGCAAAAAGGTCATACTGAATTGTATCGAGGGGCTGAATATGTGATTGATTTTTTGCCCAAAATTAAAATAGAAATTGCTGTATCAATTGACCAGCTTGATGAGGCCATCAATGCAATTTCCTCAAGTGCAAGCTCTGGAAAAATTGGAGATGGAAAAATTTTTGTCTCTTCACTAGATCAAGTAATCAGAATTAGAACAGGTGAGACTGGTCAAGACGCAATATAAAAGTATTTGAAACCAAGCAAGAAACCCATAATCTTTCTCCTAGGCCCTACTGCATCTGGAAAGACCGACTGGGCTATTGACTGGCACAATCAATTTGAAGCTATTGAAATTATAAGCGTAGACTCTGTCATGGTTTATAAAGAATGCAATGTCGGATCCGCTAAGCCGTCTGATGCGACCTTAGAAAAATACCCCCATCATTTAGTTAATCATGTTTCTTTAGACTCTATATTTTCTGTTGCAGATTTTTATGTTGCTGCAATGGAGTTAATCAACAAGATTCATAGTAGAGAAAAGATTCCATTAATGGTTGGCGGAAGTATGATGTATTTTAATTTGTTAAAAACAGGAATAAGCAAACTTCCCTCTGCTGATGGGCAGCTTCGAGAGAAGCTCGAAGAAAAAATTCTTACAAATGGAGTGGAGGCTCTGCATGCAGATTTAAAAAAGCTTGATGCGGATGCAGCAGATAATATCAAGCCTCAAGACTCTCAAAGGATTATCAGAGCAATTGAAATTATTACTTCAACAGGTATAAGTTTGGATGGAAATCTTGCCTCTTTGCCAACAAGCCAATTAAAAGATAAATATAATTTAATAGAGTTTGGAATTTTTCCATCAGACAGAAGCAAGCTCCACGAAAGAATTGAGTCTAGACAAGGAGCATTGGTTGGAGATAGATTGCTTGAGGAAATTACCCAGATTCAAAATGCTTTTAAAATCTCTGCTGAGCATCCTGCTATGAAAGCAATCAATTATAGGCAGGGATTACAAGTATTAGAGGGAAAGTTAGAAAAATCAGAGTTATTTGAAAAGTCTCTTTATGCTACCCGCCAATTTGCCAAAAGACAGTGCACTTGGATGAGAGGTTGGGAGAATTTAACTTATTTTGATCTTCACCAAGGTGAAGAAGCTACGGAGCAACTAAAAAAGCAGCTTAATTTGCTTTAAACTGTTTAATTCTTAGGATTTACCCCCAAATTGAATTTATAATACAACTTTACACATATAGGTATCTTCGTGAATTGGGATAATCAAAATAATCAAGACCCTTGGGGCAGAAAAGATCAGGATGAAGTTTCGTTCGATGATTTGATCAAAAAGTTTTCTGTCATGTTTGCTGGAAAAAAAGGTTCAGGCTCTAATGGATCATCTAACGGAAACGGATTTAACTTCCCAACCAAAAAAACTTTTTTGTATGGTTTCTTTGGACTGTTAGTCCTTTACGCGAGTATGTCTATTTATCAGCTGGACTCACCAGAAAGAGCAGTTGTCTTAAGGTTTGGTGAATATCACGCAGAAACAGGCGAAGGTTTGAACTTCATGCTGGCAGGTATTGACGAAAGATATGTCGAAAATGTTGCATTAACTAGACGTTACTCACAAACAGCAAATATGTTAACTAAAGATGAAAATTTAGTTGATGTAACTATTTCTGTACAGTACAGAATAAAAAATTTAAAAGACTTTGTTTTGAATGTTCGCGATCCAGAAAGCAGCCTTAGGGAGGCCACGGAAAGCTCTTTGCGGCATGTGGTGGGCGACAATACATTAGAGGAAACTCTTACAACTGGCCGTGAACAAATTGCCCAAGATGTAAATGCAAGACTTCAGAGCTATTTAGACCTTTATGCAACAGGACTCGTAGTACAGCAAGTAAATATTGAAAAGACAGATCCCCCCTCAGCGGTGAAAGCCTCTTTTGATGATGTTGTTGCGGCCAGAGAGGATAAAGAGAAGCTACAAAATGAGGCTGACCGATATGGTTTGTCTATTGTTCCTGAGGCTCGTGGTCAAGCATTTGCTAGAATCCAAGCAGCTGAAGCATATAGAGAAGAGGTTGTTGCTAACGCAGAAGGTGAGGCTGTTCGCTTTGATAAGCTATTAGCTGAGTATCAAAAAGCACCAAAGGTTACCAGAGATAGGCTTTACTTAGATGCCCTGCAGGGACTCTATAGCAATTCAACTAAAGTGTTGATGGATGTAGAAGGTGGAAATAACCTAATGTACCTCCCATTAGACAAAATTCTTGAGCAAAACAAATCAGAGGAGGAAGAGTAATGACCAAAGGAATGAATCTCTTAGTTCTTGCAGGACTTATTCTTGCATTGATTCTAAATAGCATTTTTGTGATAGATGAGAAAGAAGATGGAATTGTCTTTCAGTTTGGTGAAGCGATTAAATCTGACCTTCCAACTGGGTTAAACTTCAAATTGCCTATCATCCAGAACGTCAAGAAATATGACTCGCGACTTCAAACTCTTGATGAGGAACCAAATAGAATTTTAACAGTAGAGAGTAAATATCTTATTGTTGATTCGTTTGTGAAATATCGCATTACTGATGTTCGAACTTTTTATGATGCCACTAGCGGAAGCTTTATTAATTTAAATAACTTGCTTGGACAAAGGACCGCGTTCGAACTAAAAAATCAATTTGGTCGAAGAACAGTGACTGAATTAGTTTCAGGTGAAAGAGACCAATTGATGAGTGATATGCGAGAGAATTTAGGAAACTCTGTTTCTGATCTTGGCATAGAAATAATTGACTTTAGGGTTAAAAGAATTGATTTGCCACCCGAGCTTAGTAACTCGGTATATGAAAGAATGCGCTCAGAAAGGAATAGGTTGGCTGAGGAATTACGAGCTGAAGGAAACGAGCTTTCTAATGAAATTCGATCCACTGCCGACAAACAAAGAGTTATTATTCTGGCAGAAGCTTACAAAACTTCCGAGCAAATCCGAGGGGAGGGCGATGCAACAGCAGCAGCAATATATGCGGAATCATTCTCCAGAGATCCAGAATTTTATGAGTTTACTCGAAGCATGAGAGCTTATGATGCTACTTTTAATAATAAATCAGACATTTTGTTAATTGATCCAAAGTCTGATTTCTTTAAATATCTCAATAAATCAAAAGGCAATAACTAACCTCATATGAGCAATAACACCCTTATCTTGGGCTTACAGTGGGGTGATGAAGGCAAGGGAAAAATCGTAGATGCTCTAGCTGAGAGCTCTGAGGCAGTTTGTCGTTTTCAAGGTGGTCACAACGCAGGACATACTCTTAAAGTTGATGGCGAACAAAAAGTTCTTCACTTAGTTCCATCTGGAATTCTGCATCCTTCAGTTCATTGCGTCTTAGGTAATGGTCTTGTTTTATCTCTTCCAGCTTTGGCTGAAGAAATTAAAGGCTTGGAAGATAGCGGCATCGATTTTAAAGATCGTTTTTATGTCAGTGAAGATTGCGCCTTGATACTCCCTACCCATATAGCAATAGATAGGGTTCGGGATAAAGAAGAGGGCATTGGGACAACCGGCAGAGGAATTGGTCCTGCATACGAGGATAAAATTGCTAGGCGCGCAATCCGTTTTGGAGATTTGAATGATCTTGAAGATCTCAAGAGCAAATTGTCAAAATTGGTCAATTATCACAATCAGATTTTACAAAATCTATATAATGCGCAATCGATTGCATTTGAAGATGTTTTGGATGAGCTTATCAGTAACTTAGATCTTTACAATAAATACCATTCTAAAACTCAGGAACTTTTAAAGCTTTGGATAAAAGAAGGTAAGAATATTCTTTTTGAAGGAGCACAGGGCTCTATGTTAGATATAGATCATGGGACCTATCCATATGTAACATCTTCCAGCACAACTGCAGGTGGTTTATCTTCTGGGTTAGGCGTTGGTCCTCGGCATATTGATTCTATTTTAGGTATTACTAAGGCATATACAACTCGCGTAGGCGAAGGGCCTTTTGCAACTGAGTTATTTGATTCCAATGCAGAACAACTGGCAAAGGTTGGGCATGAGTTTGGAGCAACAACTGGTCGTCCAAGAAGATGCGGTTGGCTAGACTTAAAAGCTTTAGAAACCATTGTTTTCATTAACTCTGTTACCAATCTTTGTATTACAAAATTAGATGTTCTAGATAGTTTTAATGAGATTCAAGTTTGTATTGACTATGATGAAAATCAACAGCCAATTTACAAAGCATTCTCTGGTTGGCAGCAGGATACCTCCAATGCTAGGTCTTTCGACGATTTACCTAAAGCTGCTCAGGACTATATACTATTTATTGAGGAGACTTTAGATTGTCCAGTTGGCATCATTTCAGTTGGACCATCTAGAGATCAAACAATTTATAGGGATTAGTTTTATCAATTCGGGAGAGATATGAGAAACCTTCTAACTTCACTCGCTCTGCTTTTTATTTTTACTGTAGTTATTTTTTTTGGTGGCGCAGTCTTTAAGGTCTTTGGAACATTAGATGGTCCAGGCGTTATAGAGGGCAAAGCTCTACCAGGCAAAGCGCTTGAGGATAGAATCAACAGAGTGAATGTCGTTAAATCTGAATTAGATATCTTAGATGAAAAGCAAATCCTCTTTGGTGATCTTCATGTTCATACAACATATTCAACAGATGCCTTTATGTGGTCTTTGCCTTTTATGAATGGCAAAGGAGCGTCACCATTGGCAGATGCATGTGATTATGCAAGGTTTTGTTCAGCTTTAGATTTCTGGTCTATTAATGATCATGCTGAAGCCAGCACACCAAGAAAATGGTTGGATACTAAGCAAAGTATTCAGCAATGTAATAATTTATCAGAAGGGACAGATGACTTGGTAAGCTTTTTAGGTTGGGAGTGGACCCAAGTTGATCCTGCCCCTGATAATCATTATGGGCATAAAAATGTCATTTTTTTAGAAACTGATGATGCTTTAGTTCCCCCAAGAGCTATTGGTTCGGGCGGAGTGGCTCCTTTGGTTATGAGACTGGGTTTGCCCTGGACCATGTCAGCCCTGCCGGCAACTTTAGATCCAAAAAATAGAGATAGGTTTTTTGCATTTGATAAATTTTTCGAGGAAATTAAGGCCACGCCTATATGTCCTGAGGGAGTAAATACAAGAGATCTTCCTGTAAATTGCTATGAAGAGGCGAGCAATCCAAACCTTTTGTTTCAGAAATTAAAAGATTGGGAGACGCCGTACATGGTTATTCCTCATGGGACAACTTGGGGGTTTTACACTCCCCCAACATCAGATTGGAAAAAGCAGCTTACAGATTTTCAAGATGATGAGTCTCAATTCTTATTTGAAATTTATTCAGGTCATGGTAATTCTGAAGAATACAGAACATGGAATGACTCAGATGTTAATTCGCAAGCAGAGATATTTTGTCCTGAGCAAACTGGAGATTTTTTACCAACCTGTCAACAGGCAGGCAATATTATGGCCCAAAGATGTGAAGATTCTGGAATGGATGAACAGACTTGTAAGTATCTAGTAGACCAAACAAAATTATTTTCTGCTCAAATGGGTCCAACTGGATATGCAGCTGTTAATGAAACTGATCCAGATGATTTTTTAAATGCAGGACAATGCAATGACTGTTTTTTACCATCTTTTAATTACAGACCGCTGGGTTCAGCGCAGTATGTTTTGGCTTTAAGTGATTTTACCGACAAAGAAAATCCAAAGCGCTTTAAGTTTGGATTTATTGGTTCAAGTGATAATCATGGCGCTAGACCAGGTACAGGCTATAAAGAAATTGATCGACTATACAATACAGAGGCAAATGGCTTCAATGATCCCTTGTTTGAAAAGTTAGGGGATCTAAGACGCCCGAAGGGCAAGTTAGAGCCTTCATATGTTGACCTGGGCAACACCTCCTTGACCAGCATAATGGATCTTAATATTGCAACGGATGCTGAAAGGCAAAGTGCATATTTCATGTCAGGTGGTTTGGTTGCTACTCATTCAACATCTAGAAAGAGGGAGTCCATATGGGATGCGTTGGAAAGAAAAGAGGTCTATGCAACCTCAGGGCCAAGAATTCTTTTATGGTTTGATGCAGAAGTTCAATCTCAATCTTTGGCAATGGGAGCTGAAGTTAATAGCAGTCAATCTCCAGTATTCACTGTAAAAGCTGCAGGTTCTCTTAAGCAAAAACCTGGGTGTCCTGATTACAGCAACAATGGATTGAGTAAAGAGCGTTTAGAAAAGATATGTAACTCTGAATGTTATAACCCAAGCAATGAGAGAAGAGTTATTACTAGAATTGAGGTGATTAAAATTTTGCCTCAACAATATGTAAATGAACCTGTTGAGGGTTTAGTGGAAGATGTTTGGAAGACATTTCCATGTAATAGCACCAGTTGTCAGATTTCATTTAAAGATGAGCAATTCTCGATAGGTCGAAGAGATGCTGTGTATTACGTTCGTGCTATTGAGGAACCTTCGCCAACTTTATCGGCAGATCCATTAGGGTGTGAATTTAATGAAAATGGTGAATGTATCAAAACTGAAATATGTAGAGTAGGGGTTAATGAAAATAGAGATGGGTGTATTGCTCCTGCTGAACATCGAGCTTGGTCTAGCCCAATCTATGTTAATTATTCTTCTTGAGCCATTCTGCTTGGTTTGTTTTAAGCCACTCGTCTAGCTTTGCATTTACAAATTTATAAGAATTTGGATTAGAAAATTTCTTTGCTAAGCGAATACACTCATCAATGACCACAGGATGAGCTAGTTCATTTGCACGTATTTCTACAATCCCGAGCCATAAAATTGCTTCGTCTATTATCTCAAGATGCTCGCCCTCATTATTCTTTAAATCTCTAGTAATTTCTTTTAAATCATCTGATTGTTCAAAAACATTTTCTAATCTCTCTTTAAAGTAATTAAAGCTAATTTTTTTTGGAGTATTTTCTTTTAGGAACTGATCTATCAGAGAATTTAAATTTGATTCGTGAAATATATATTGATAGATAGCCTGAACTAGGCATTCTCGCGTTTGAAGCTCTTGTTTATGCTTTCCGAGGTTTTTAGACATCATCAATGAGCATTTCAACAAGCGATTGAGCTATCTCTTTGCCCTTATTTAATTTTGATGAATCAGTTCGTTCTTTAGCTTGAGATAAATTCTCAGCAGCAATCAAGCCAAAGCCGATGGGTTTATTTGCATCAATGCTTACCTGCATTAATCCATGGGTTGATGCTTCAGAAATAAGTTCGTAATGGGTTGTTTCTCCTCTAATCACTACTCCATAAGCAATGACTCCATCTGCATTCACTAATTCTTTTTGAGCTGCGTGGACAAGCTCCCAAGCGCCAGGAACATATACAATTTTTAAGCTAGTGAACCCAAGAGACTCCAAATGGATTCTTCCAGATTCTATTAATTCATTAACAAGCTCAGCATTCCACTTGGACGCCACTATCGTAATTTTCTTATTAACATCTACTTCATTTGATGTGTATGAGAATCCATTCTTGCTCATTGTTCAAATCCTGTAACTTCAAGGTCAAAACCAGATAAGGATGGGTATTTCACTGGAGTTCCAAGCAATTTAATTTTTTGCAATCCAAGCTCTTTCAGAATCTGTGATCCTATGCCCACAGTCTTTGTTTCTGGCTTAACTTGAGATTTTGTTCCCATGAGATCATGCATAACTTCATTAGCATCTTGATAATTACCAATCAAAAGCAAAACACCGCATTCTTCTTTACCAATTCTCTTTAGAGCATTTTCTAGATTGAGCCTTTTACCAAAACCTTCAACGCCAATTAAGTCATGCAAGGTATTGGGAATATGAACCCGAACAAGCGGGGCATCGGATGAACTGAGATCACCTTTGATGAAGGTTAAATGCAGATTATCAAAGATACTATCTCTCCAGGCAGAAAGCTCAAATTCCAAACCATCAATTTCCACAGGTTTTGAGTATTCAAGATGAACAGATTTCTCTTTAAGTGCACGATAATGAATCAAATCAGCTATTGTCCCAATTTTCATTTCATGAGTTGAAGCAAATTTCATTAAATCATCTCTTCGTGCCATGCTCCCATCTTCATTCATAATTTCACAAATAACTCCAGCTTCTTCGAGGCCTGCCAGTCTCGCCAAATCACAAGCTGCTTCCGTGTGACCGGCGCGACTCAAAACCCCACCTTCAAAAGCTCTTAAAGGAAAAATATGGCCGGGTTGAACTATATCTTCTGGTTTGGCATTCTTTTTTGCTGCTGCAATTATGGTCCTAGCTCTGTCTTCAGCAGAAATACCTGTAGAGATTCCTTCAGCAGCTTCAATCGATACAGTAAAACCGGTTCCATGTTTTGCCCGGTTATTGTTAGTCATCATGGGAAGGTTTAGCTGGTCGCATTTTTGAGGTGATAAAGGCAAACAAACCAAACCTTTTGCTTTACTGATCATAAAATTTATTTTTTTATCATCCACAAGCTCTGCAGCGCAAACCAAATCACCTTCATTCTCTCTATCTTCATCGTCAAGTAAAATCACCATCTTGCCAGCTGCGATATCTTGGATAATTTCTTCGGTTGTATTAAATTCCATCTTTTCTATATAGGATTTAAATGCTCAAACACAATTAAATATCCTTGTTGTAGTAGGTTGTTTTGATATCATCTTTGAATTTCTCTACTCCCATCATCTTTAATTTCACTGATGTTTTTATCTTGTCAGGCGCTATGATACTGATACCATCTTTACTTTCCTTGCCTAAAAACATGGGTGCAGTATATAGCACCAACTCATCAAATAAATTATTAACGAGGAATGCATTTAAGGTTTTCTGACCACCTTCAACCAAAATACTAGAGATATTTCTATCCAGAAGATCTTGCAAGAACTCTTCTAGGAAATTCTTCTTCTTATATTTCAAATATTCTATATTTTTTAATTTTTTAGCAGATCCCATAGAACCAACAATAACCTTTGAATTACCAGCAAAAATTTTACTAACTTTTTTTGATCTCTTGAGGTTGCCAAGAATAATTTTTACTGGCTGCTGAATTTTGTCATGCTTATTCAAGCCCAGTTCATTATTAGTCAATCTGACTGTAAGAGATGGATTATCTTGTTCGGCCGTATGGCTTCCAACTAAAATTCCTTTCACTGTTGATCGAATGTGATGACTATTTTTGCGTGATTGAGGGTTTGAAATCCACTTACTTTCTCCATTTTTAAGTGCAATTTTGCCATCAAGTGATTGAGCACTTTTAAGGATGATGTAGGGACGAGATTTTTTTTGATTTGTGAAGAAAACACGATTTAATTCTTTGCACTGATTTTTGAGTAGTCCAACACTTGTTTCAATTCCAGCTTTCTTGAGTAGTTTAATTCCTCGTCCATTAATTTTTGGATTGGGATCAAGAGTTCCGCAGAATAACTTTTTAATTTGATATTTAATTAATGCATTCGAGCATGGGGGGGTATTGTTTTCAATTGAGCATGGCTCAAGGTTTACATAGACATTTGATCCAGCAATTAATTTAATAGCTTTTTTTGCTCCAAACTTTCTTTTGCAGTTTTTTATAGCATCCATTTCGGCATGATCTTTGCCGTATTCCTTATGCCACCCTTCACCAATTATTTTGTTATTTCTTACAATCACACAACCCACCATAGGATTTGGTTGAACTTTTAGTCGACCCCTTGCTGCAAGCTCAATGGCTCTAGCCATAAAGTCATGGTCTTTCATTTTTTCTTTTTAGTTCTTTTTGGTTTTTCCTTAGACAAGGAAGAAATTTCTTCGGCAAACTCTTTGATATCTTGGAAGTCACGATAGACAGATGCAAATCTTACATAGGCAACCTGGTCAACTCTTTTGAGATTGCGCATTACAATCTCGCCAAGCTGCCGCGAAGCTATCTCTCTTTCACCTAGTTGACGAATTTCAGTTAAAATACTTCCAAACACACCATCGACCTCCTCAGCAGATAAAGGTCTTTTTTCAAGGGCCCTGAGCATTCCACCTTTTAATTTCACACCATTAAAGGGCTGTCTTTCACCGTCGCTTTTCACGATCCTTGGTAGAGCAAGATCAGCAGTCTCAAAGGTTGTAAA
>Ga0181597_10001498_pt1:0-2500 | contig 26255 bp, 18 predicted proteins | sample 041ome_5_FD_148647 | JGI IMG/M metagenome (GOLD analysis project Ga0181597, IMG submission 148647) | Coastal salt marsh microbial communities from the Groves Creek Marsh, Skidaway Island, Georgia - 041403US metaG (spades assembly) | ecosystem: Environmental > Aquatic > Marine >...
ACTTTAAATGGCGAACAGCCATACCCTTGGGACCGGCTTCAGCCCCAGGATGTGATGAGCCGACATCGAGGTGCCAAACACCGCCGTCGATGTGAACTCTTGGGCGGTATCAGCCTGTTATCCCCGGCGTACCTTTTATCCGTTGAGCGATGGCCCTTCCATACAGAACCACCGGATCACTAAGACCTACTTTCGTACCTGCTCGAGTTGTCACTCTCGCAGTCAAGCACCCTTATGCCTTTGCACTAAACTGACGATTTCCGACCGTCATTAGGGTACCTTCGTGCTCCTCCGTTACTCTTTGGGAGGAGACCGCCCCAGTCAAACTACCCACCACACATTGTCCTCAACCCAGATAATGGGCCTAAGTTAGAACCTCAACAGTATCAGGGTGGTATTTCAAGGTTGACTCCACAAGAACTAGCGTTCCTGCTTCAAAGTCTCCCACCTATCCTACACAAATAATGTCAAAGTCCAATGTGAAGCTATAGTAAAGGTGCACGGGGTCTTTCCGTCTAGCCGCGGGTACACTGCATCTTAACAGCGATTTCAATTTCACTGAGTCTTGGGTGGAGACAGTGTGGCCATCATTACGCCATTCGTGCAGGTCGGAACTTACCCGACAAGGAATTTCGCTACCTTAGGACCGTTATAGTTACGGCCGCCGTTTACCGGGGCTTCGATCAAGAGCTTCGCCTAAGCTAACCCCATCAATTAACCTTCCGGCACCGGGCAGGCGTCACACCCTATACGTCCACTTACGTGTTTGCAGAGTGCTATGTTTTTAATAAACAGTTGCAGCCACCTGGTTTCTTCGACTCCCCCTAGCTTACGCAGTAAATGCTTCACCAAAGGGAGCGTACCTTCTCCCGAAGTTACGGTACCATTTTGCCTAGTTCCTTCACCCAAGTTCTCTCAAGCGCCTTGGTATTCTCTACCTGATCACCTGTGTCGGTTTACAGTACGGTCAATTCTTACCTATAGCTTAGAAGATTTTCCTGGAAGCAGAGCATCAACTACTTCTCTTGAACCGTAGTTCAAGATCGTCATCACGTCTCAGGATAGTGAGAACCCGGATTTACCTAAGTTCTCTCCCTACACGCTTAAACACGGACAACCAACGCCGTGCTAGCCTAGCTTTCTCCGTCACTCCATCGCAGTAAGAATCGGTATCGGAATTTTAACCGATTTTCCATCGACTACGCCTTTCAGCCTCGCCTTAGGTGCCGACTCACCCTGCCCCGATTAACGTTGGGCAGGAAACCTTGATCTTTCGGCGGGGAGGTTTTTCACCCCCCTTATCGTTACTCATGTCAGCATTCGCACTTCTGATACGTCCAGCATGCCTTACAGCACACCTTCAACCGCTTACAGAACGCTCCTCTACCGCTCATACAAAGTATGAACCCATAGCTTCGGTTACTCATTTTAGCCCCGGTATATCTTCCGCGCAGGCCGACTCGACTAGTGAGCTATTACGCTTTCTTTAAAGGATGGCTGCTTCTAAGCCAACCTCCTAGCTGTCTAAGCCTTCCCACATCGTTTCCCACTTAACTGATATTAGGGACCTTAGCTGGTGGTCTGGGTTGTTGCCCTCTTGACGACGGACGTTAGCACCCGCCGTCTGTCTCCCGTGATAAAACTCACTGGTATTCGGAGTTTGCATCGGGTTGGTAAGTCGGGATGACCCCCTAGCCGACACAGTGCTCTACCCCCAGTGGTCACTCACGAGGCACTACCTAAATAGTTTTCGAGGAGAACCAGCTATCTCCGGGCTTGATTAGCCTTTCACTCCGAGCCACAGCTCATCCCCGCATTTTTCAACATACGTGGGTTCGGTCCTCCAGTGCCTGTTACGGCACCTTCAACCTGGCCATGGCTAGATCGCCCGGTTTCGGGTCTATTACCAGCAACTAAGACGCCCTATTAAGACTCGGTTTCCCTACGGCTCCCCTAAACGGTTAACCTTGCTACTGACAATAACTCGCTGACCCATTATACAAAAGGTACGCAGTCACCCCACGAAGAGGCTCCTACTGCTTGTACGTACGCGGTTTCAGGATCTATTTCACTCCCCTCACCGGGGTTCTTTTCGCCTTTCCCTCACGGTACTAGTTCACTATCGGTCAGCTAGGAGTATTTAGCCTTGGAGGATGGTCCCCCCATCTTCAGTCAAGATAACTCGTGTCCCGACCTACTTAATATGTCCACAACGTTGTTTCGTGTACGGGGCTATCACCCTTTATTGCTACACTTTCCAGAGTATTCCACTACAACGTCTTGAATCGGCTGATCCCCGTTCGCTCGCCGCTACTAAGGGAATCTCAATTGATTTCTTTTCCTACGGGTACTTAGATGTTTCAGTTCCCCGCGTTCACCTCTTACACCTATGTATTCAGTGCAAGATACTCTGCAAGCAGAGTGGGTTTCCCCATTCGGAAATCCCCGGATCAAAGCCTGTTTGACGGCTCCCCGAGGCTTAACGCAGCCTACCACGTCC
>Ga0181597_10001498_pt1:5000-26255 | contig 26255 bp, 18 predicted proteins | sample 041ome_5_FD_148647 | JGI IMG/M metagenome (GOLD analysis project Ga0181597, IMG submission 148647) | Coastal salt marsh microbial communities from the Groves Creek Marsh, Skidaway Island, Georgia - 041403US metaG (spades assembly) | ecosystem: Environmental > Aquatic > Marine >...
CTACTGTAAACGCGGCCCAATACAAGGGCTAATATTAAGAATTTTTACACTATTTTTTACCCTGGGTACTTGCACTTTTACCAAGGTCTGTAATTACCGATACAAGAGGGTCTTAGCGTTATTCACGATAAGCCAGATGGAAGAGTTTTTTGCCCCGTTTGAGCAGAAAGTACTGGCCATAAAACGCGTCATCCCAAGACAGACAGGCTGCAGGATCTTCTATTTTCTCGCCATTAACAGCGACCGCACCATTACTGATGAACTCTCGGGCCATTTTATTTGACTGCGCAAGACTTGTGGAAACAAGGGCTTCAACCAGAGTTCCTGCTTTTAAAGCAGAAGAAGGCATGCCATCCTGCTTCAGCTGACCGAAGTCCGCTTCGGTGAGACTACTTATATCACCGCTAAATAAAGCCTCACTGATTCGCTGCGCTGCAGCAAGGCCTGAATCGCCATGAACCAGACGAGTTACCTCTCTTGCAAGTACCCCCTGAGCCTGGGGACGCCCCTGGGCGGCTTTGTCCGATTCCTCAATAGCCTTTATCTCAGACACATCGAGGAAGGTAAAGTAGTTAAGGAACTTGTAAACATCTGCATCTGCGGTATTAATCCAGAACTGATAAAAGGCATAGGTAGACGTTCGTGCCGGATCCAGCCAGATAGTGCCTTCCTCAGTCTTACCAAACTTGCCTCCATCAGCCTTGGTCACCAGAGGCAGAGTCAGGCCAAAAACCTGCTGCTGGTTAAGCCTGCGGGTCAGATCGATGCCCGCGGTAATATTGCCCCATTGGTCGGAACCACCTATCTGTAAGGTGCAGTCATGCATCTGGTTAAGCATGGCAAAGTCGTATGCCTGCAGGATCATATAACTGAATTCAGTATAGGAGATCCCTTCCCCTTCCCGCTCTATTCGCTGTTTGACACTCTCTTTCTGGATCATGGCATTCACAGAAAAGTGTTTACCTATATCACGCAGGAATGGCAGCATTCCCTTGTCGGCAGTCCAGTCAAGGTTATTAACCACAAGTGCAGCGTTTTCGCCGCAGTCAAAATCGATAAAACGGGATAATTGTGCCCGAATCTTCTCAGTCCATTCAGCAGTAACCTCAAGAGAGTTCAGCTTTCTCTCCTTGGCTTTGAAGCTGGGATCGCCAATCATCCCGGTTGCGCCACCCGCCAGAGCTATTGGCCTATGGCCGGCAAGCTGAAATCGCTTCAGGGCAAGCAGGGGCACAAGAGAGCCAATATGCAGACTGTCAGCAGTTGGATCAAAGCCGCAATAAACGGTACGACATTGCCCTGCCAGATGCTCCTGCAGCTCATCTAGCGCTGATGCCTGCATCAGCAGGCCACGTTGGTCCAAGTTTTCAATTAACTGCTTATCTGTCACGGTAATGGTCTACAGTTTATCGGGTAAATAAAGAGGCGCAACTTTACTAAATAGGAAGACAATTACAAGGGAAAATTACCCTTCAGACCACTCCAGATAAAAACGCTGGTAATCCAGCCTATCAAGCCACTAAAATAGGCGCTGCCAAGGGGTATACGATTCCATTTTTTTTGTTATAATCCAGCCAATTACGGCCACTACTGTATAAGATACTATAAGAATCTTATGGATCCTATTGATTCTATTAAACGCCGTTTAGACAGTCTTTTGCCCGGTAATCATCGATTACTGCTGCTTGGGCTTCTTGGCTTCCTGATCATTATTACCCATGATAATGACTATGCAGGCTATTCCCTGGAGCCAAGACAAGCTTTTTCTTCTACTGCAACAGTTACTGAACCCCCTGAGACCTCGGTGAGTGCGATAGCAGTTACAGAATCTGCCAAAACAGAAATCCAGGCTATTCAAAGAACCCCACAAATTACTGCATTACAGGCTGCCAGCTCTGAGCCGATACAAGTTGCAAGAAACCTTATTGAGACACAGCCCGAGTCCGAGCCCCTCCCCGCACAGGATCCAACAGCTCAGGCTGCTCCGGACTTCATTACCCAGGTTAAAGCAGGCGACAATCTTAGCCTGATCTTCAAACGCGCCGGGCTTAATGCAAGAGATGTATACGAGGTCAGCAATAGTCAGCCAAAATCTACCATTCTCAACAACCTCTATCCCGGCTATCAACTGGAGTTTACCTTTCAGCAAAATCCCGAATCACGCAAAAAGCTCGACACCCTTACGATTATCAAAAACAAGCTCGAAAGTGTTGAATTCAGCAAAATTGAAGAAGGTTATTATGTCGCTACTGAACATACCCGAGAGCCGGATATAAGGCAGGTATTCCGTGAAGCTACTATTGATGACTCTTTATTTTTAGCTGCACAGCGAGGGGGGATGTCAGCGGGCGTTACTATGGAGCTGGCGGGGATTTTTGGCGGGGTAATTGATTTTCTTCTGGATACCCGCAAGGGAGATACTTTTAATCTGCTATATGAAGAGAAGTTTGTCGATGACGAATACATTGGCTACGGCAGAATTCTCGCAGCACAATTTACCAATCAGGGTGATACCTATACCGCGGTCCGTTATGTCAACCAGTCAGGCGACTCTAATTTCTACAACCCCGATGGTGAAAGCATGCGTAAGGCCTTTCTGCGGAATCCGGTAGACTTCACACGCATCAGTTCTGGTTTCAGCCTGAGTCGCAAGCATCCGATTCTAAGCACTATCCGCGCTCATAAGGGTACCGATTACGCCGCCCCTCGCGGCACCCCGGTAGTTGCAGCTGGCGATGGCAGGGTGACCTGGGCTTCTCGCAATGGCTCTTTTGGTAAACTGGTGGTTGTTCAGCATGGTGAAAAATTCCAGACCAAATATGCTCACCTTAATGCCTATGCCAAAGGCATTAAAAATGGTGCCCGGGTAAAACAGGGCCAGGTAATTGGCTATGTTGGTTCAACAGGTGGCGCTACCGGTCCTCATCTGCATTATGAGTTTTTGATGGATGGAGTCCATCGCAATTCAAGAACCATCCATGACAAGCTTCCAAAAGCGGAATCTGTGCCCAACTCCGAAATGCAGCGCTTCAAGGAGCAAACACAGATAATCCTTGCCCAACTGGAAACTTACGTAAGTAGTACAAAAAATATTGCTCAGAATTCAGTTTTCTCTGACCAGTAATGACCTCCTCCATTTACATTGGCTTGATTTCTGGCACCAGCATGGATGCTGTTGACTGCGCCCTTGTTGACTTCAATGGAGGCAAACCGACCCAACTGGATTTTATAAACACTGAAATTCCAGATGACCTTCGGCAAAAACTCTTATACCTGTGCGAAGATCACCACGGACAAATTCCACTGCTTGGAGAAACAGACGTTGAATTTGCCCGACTACTTGCACTTTCTGTAAATCAGATACTGGAGATTAATGGGCTAAAGCCTTCGCAAATTGCCGCCATTGGCAGTCACGGTCAGACCATACGTCATCTGCCCCATCAGAACGTTTCAAATTATCCATTCACAATACAGATTGGCGATCCAAATACTATTGCCGAGCTCACTAAAATAACTACTGTGGCCGATTTCAGACGTCGGGATCTGGCCGCTGGAGGCCAGGGCGCCCCCATAGTCCCGGCATTCCACAGAAAAATTTTCTTCAGCGCCGAAAATGACCGGGTAATCATCAATATTGGTGGCATGTCGAATATAACCGTGCTGAAAAAAAACGGCGATATCTCCGGACACGATACCGGCCCCGGAAATGTACTTATGGATTTATGGATTCAACAAAACCTGGGACACCCCTATGACAAGGATGGTGCCTGGGCGAACTCCGGGGACGTGGCTGAGGATTTGATGACAATCTTGCTGGATGAGCCCTATTTCCAATTACGACCACCCAAAAGCACCGGCCGGGAATTATTTAATCAGCACTGGCTCAACCGCAAGCTGACTGAATTAGGTAAGGTTATCGCCCCGGAGCATGTCCAGGCAGCATTATTGGCATTAACTGTAGAAACGATCAAAAACGCTGTGAATAAAGAGCTTGGTAAAGGACAAATCATTATTTGTGGCGGAGGCGCCTACAACAGCGCATTGATGGAGGGGCTTGCAGAAGCTCTCCCCGCCTTTCAGGTGATGCCAAGCTCCAGACTGGGAGTCATGGAGGACAGTATGGAGGCCGTCGCCTTTGCCTGGCTGGCCAAACAAACCCTGTCCGAACAGCCCGTGGATTTCACGGACATTACAGGTTCATCACATCCGGTAATTGTTGGAGGAGTTTATTTTTCCGGTAACAGGGTTATGAAAAATACTAATTGAGTAGCAAGATTGATTAAAGCCAAAAGGTGGCTAACCATTTACCATTTTTGATAAATTGCTACATTGAAAAGGACATACCACAACCGCAGGTTGTTGTTGCAAGCGGGTTTTCCACGACAAACCGGGAACCTTCCAGGCCTTCCGTATAGTCTACCCTGGAACCTACCAGGTACTGAAAACTAAGCGGATCTACCAGCAACTGAGCGCCATTGTTGCTAACAACCGTATCATCCTCATTTGCGTTTTCATCAAATGAAAATCCATACTGAAAACCAGAACATCCACCACCAGTCACAAAAACACGCAATTTGAGCTCGGGATTACCCTCCTCATTAATCAGTGTGCATACCTTTTTCGCCGCATTGTCGGTAAGCGTTATAGCTACCGCTTCCTGCATACCAACGACCGGGTTATTTACATTTTCTGCAGCCGTCATGGGTTAATTCCGTACTTGGTAAAGGAGTCGCATTATCCAAAAACCAAGCAAATTAGTCAAGTATTTAGAGGAAGGAGACTAGCTGTTTTTTACAAATACAGGTACTTCATCTTTACCCATCACATCAGACTTCTCTACACCGAGCTGCCTGGGTTTAAGGTCGGCAGAGGCGCGGTGGCACAAGCTGCCATTTACTTCTGAACCCATTACCATTTCGATTAAATGGTAGTAAACATTTCCCACAACGCGGGCTTTTGCAGCCAATTCAAGATGCTGGGTTGAATGCACATCACCCTCAACAAGACCATTAATGATGACTGAGGGTACCTTGATTTCACCCTGAACCAGACCACTCTCCCTCACCCGCACTTCAGCAGAGGAATCATCGTCAGCATAGATATTGCCACGGACTTTTCCTTCAACCTCCAGCACCCCACTGAAGTGAACATCGCCGGTAATCTCCGTTGCCTTTGAAATCAGGGTAGTGATATTTTCTGTACTGAATGGTTTCTTCACCTTATCTCCATAACTCTGTAAATCCTTACTTTGCTTGCTGATTGTATCTTCATAAATCAGCTCGAATTAAAGCTCAGTTTGCTTTTTAGACATTTTTTATATTGTATTGATCGACAAATTTGCAAAGCCTCTTCCAGAATCCGCCTTGTAATAAGCTACTCTGAATAAAATTATTCTACGAGCCAGGCAAAACTTTTCCGGATGGTCTTCCCATTATTGCCCTCATCCACCGCAAGAATCTGAACACCCAAAGGAAGAAAACCATCTGGCAATATCAGCTCACCCTGAATATTCTGGAAATAACGAAATTGTAGTTTGATATCCAGCTGATCTTCTTCCACGGCAAGACTTCTCAACGGCATGGAAATTTCCTGACGATCCCTGGTTCCCAGAATATTAACATTTACATATCCACTCACGAGGTTATCGTTATTTCCTGCCTGCCTTAATTCCAGCCGATAGCGAATACGATTCTGCAAATCAGTTTGCAGCAGATCTAACTGACTTATCATCAAGCCCGTTTCGGTATTTTCCGGAGACATAATCTGTTTGTAATACAGTACGTCTTCTTCCAGCTGGGCTATGGTTTCACGCAGATTAATAATAGTGCCCTGTACTTCCTCCAATGCCTGGCGGTCGACAGCATTGGCCTGCTCACTATTGGTTAATTCCTGCTGCAAAATATTGAGCTGCGAACTCATAACGTCCACCTGTACTATCAGTTCATCACGCTCCTGTCTCGCATCGCCGTTTATAAAAACTCCCTCACTATAGCCGTAAAAATAAAAACCGCCCCCGGTTGCGGCAACAAGAAGCAATATTCCCAGACATGCCAAAGTCTTGCGCCATGGACGATATGGCACAACAATCATTTTGAGTTGTTTACTGCCTTTTACTATAGGCGCTTTACTCAATGTTTTAGTCCTGATGTTTTATTTCAGTTTGAATCAGGGCAATGCTGCTATCAGCTCCAGCCCCATGATTTCTGTCAACCCGAACATTATATTCATGTTTTGTACTGCCTGTCCTGCAGCGCCTTTTACCAGGTTATCTTCTGCGGCAAGTACCACGACAGTATCCCCGCCTTGCGGCCGGCAAACTGCCAGTTGCAACTTGTTGGTCCCTCTCACGCTACGGGTATCAGGACTCAAACCCTGTTCAAGCACATCAACAAACGGTTCATCTTTGTAAAAGTCCTCAAACAAACTCTGCAGATCTGTATTCTGATTGATCAGAGTGGCATAAAGACTGGCCTGTATTCCCCTGATCATAGGCGTCAGGTGAGGCATAAATGTCAGTCCTACTTTTTTAGCGCTTACACTATTCAAGCCTTGGGAAATTTCAGGCAAATGCCTGTGACCATTAATACTATAAGCTTTCATGCTTTCACTGGTTTCACATAACAAAATACCAATATCTGCTTTGCGCCCAGCTCCGCTCACGCCAGATTTACAGTCCGCGATCAATCTGTCGGTATCCACCAGGTTGTTTTTAACCAGAGGTAGAAACCCTAACTGAACCGCCGTTGGATAGCACCCAGGATTAGCAAGAATCCTTGCCTTTCTGGTGGCCTCCCGATTCAATTCAGGCAGGCCATAGACGGCTTCATCCAGCAGTTCAGGACAGGCATGCTCCATACCGTACCATTGTGACCAGAGGGCCGCATCCTTAATCCTGAAGTCTGCTGAAAGGTCTACCACTTTTACTCCGGACTCCAATAGCTCCGGAACCATGGTCATGGCAGTACCATTAGGCGTGGCAAAGAAAACAACATCACAGCTTTTAAGCAATGCCGGCTCTGGTACCACAAAATTCAGTTCCAGGTGCCCGCGCAGATTGGGAAACAGGGAAGCAACGGGCTTGCCTGCCTCCCCTCTGGAAGTGATAGCCTGTAATGAGACTTGCGGATGTTTTATCAGCAAACGCAATAATTCCTGTCCGGTATAGCCTGTTGCGCCTACTATTCCTGCCTTGATCAAGTGAATACCTCTTTATTTCAGCTCTGATAAATATCTACCAATTGTTTCAGGGTTATAAACGGGGGCGCGTATAATAAGAGCCCGCCAGCAAAAGATAAAGCCTAATCCGTTTTAGACTCTCTCCCGGTGATGTTATCATTCGCCTCTTTGTTTGAAACCATCACCACAACTATTAATTATTTATACAAATGCTCTGGTTCAAGGCTTTTCATATTATTTCTGTCATTAGCTGGTTTGCGGCACTTTTTTACCTGCCCCGCCTCTATGTCCATCACGCCATGACTGAGGATAGTGCTACCAAAGAACGCTTTAAAATCATGGAACGCAAGCTCTATCGGGGCATCATGACACCTGCAGCTGTGCTTACCATCCTTTTTGGCGCGATTGTTTACGGATATAACCCGCAATATTACATGGCATCAGCCTGGATGCATGCCAAACTATCCTGTGTATTCCTTCTTCTTATTTATCATGGTGTGTGCTGGCATTACCTGAAGCTATTCAGGGATGATCAAAACACACGAACTCATACGTACTATAGATATTTCAACGAAATCCCAACAGTGCTTCTTATCGTTATAGTCATTCTAGTTGTCGTTAAACCTTTTTGATCAGGATCCCCATATGACCTCAGGCAACCACAGCCATTCTGAAAACCTCTTTGCCACCGCAAAACAGTTTATTCCCGGTGGCGTTAATTCCCCGGTACGCGCTTTTAAAGGTGTAGGTGGCAGCCCTGTTTTCTTCAGACAGGGGGAAGGTGCCTGGCTGATTGATGAGGATGATAACCGGTATGTCGACTATATAGGATCCTGGGGCCCTCTTATTCTGGGACACCGCCATCCCTCGGTAATCTCTGCCCTGAAAAACCAGATGGAAAAGGGGCTTACTTTTGGCGCCCCAACCGAACAGGAAGGCACTCTTGCCGAACTGATAACTCAATTGGTGCCCTCTATTGAGACCGTGCGACTGGTGAACTCAGGAACAGAAGCCACTATGAGCGCTATTCGTCTGGCTCGTGGTTTCACCGGACGGGACAAGATTTTAAAGTTCGAAGGCTGCTACCATGGCCATGTGGATTCACTGTTGGTGAAAGCAGGCTCTGGCGCATTGACACTTGGAGCTCCTGACTCACTTGGCGTGCCTGCCTCAACTTCCTCTGAAACCTACGTACTGCCATACAATGATATTGATAGCGTTAGTCAATTGTTTGAAAAGCATGGTCAGGAAATTGCCTGCATCATTATTGAGCCGGTAGCTGGCAATATGAACCTGGTGCCTCCTGTGCCAGGTTACCTGAAGGGTCTGCGTGAAATTTGCGATCAATATGGCAGTGTACTGATTTTTGACGAGGTAATGACTGGCTTCAGAACCGCGCTGGGAGGCGCGCAACAGGTCTATGGAGTTACCCCGGATCTGACAACTTTGGGCAAAGTTATTGGCGGCGGTCTGCCGGTGGGAGCATTTGGTGGTAAAAAACCTATCATGGATATGCTCGCACCCAATGGACCCGTTTATCAGGCTGGCACCCTGTCCGGTAACCCATTAGCGGTATGTGCTGGAATGGCTACACTGAAAGAACTCTGTAAACCGAACTTCTTTGCTTCATTGTCAGCTAAAGCAGAATTACTGCTCAAAGGATTGCAAGACCGTGCCAATGACGCAGGTATAGGTTTCACTACCAATCAGGTAGGCGGGATGTTTGGATGTTTTTTTAGCAACGAGGAAAAAGTGACCAGCTTTGATCAGGTAATGGCCTGCGATATGGAAAGATTCAAGAAATATTTCCACCTCATGCTGGAAAGCGGAATCTATCTGGCACCTTCCGCCTATGAAGCGGGCTTTATCTCCGCAGCCCATGGCGAGGAAGAAATACAATACACACTGGATGCAGCTGAAAAAGCATTTGCAGATTTATAACTAACAACGATTTAGAAAGGGAAAAATAATAATGAAAAAATATCATGTCTACGGCCTGGGAAATGCTCTGGTTGATAAAGAGTTCGAAGTTCAGGAAGATTTTTTTACGCATGAAAGTATTCAGAAAGGTGTTATGACTCTGGTGGATGGTGAGTCTCAGGAAACCCTGCTATCAAGACTTATGGATAAGTATGGACTTAAGAAACGTGCCGGCGGTGGTTCTGCAGCAAACACCATGTATGCCATTTCACAGTTTGGTGGCAATACCTATTATGCCTGCAAGGTTTCTAATGACGAATTCGGGGATTTTTACCTGGAAGAACTGGGCGATCTTAACATTCATACCAATCTTGATAATCACAATCGACAAGAAGGGGTAACGGGCAAGTGTCTGGTCATGGTCAGTCCTGATGCAGAACGTACCATGCTTACCTTTCTTGGAATTTCAGAAACCCTGTCAAAAGAAGATATTGATGCCGAAGCCGTGGCTGACGCCGAGTATCTCTATCTGGAAGGCTATCTGGTTTCTTCCGATAGCGGTAGACAGGCTTGCGTCTACGCGAAAAAAGTTGCCGAAGAAAATGGCGTAAAAACCTCAATCACCCTTTCTGATCCAGCCATGGTTCAGTTCTTCCGTGGCGGCCTGGAAGAGATGATCGGAGATGGTGTTGACCTTTTATTTGCCAACGATGTTGAAGCAAAAGAATGGACCGGCAAGGACAGTATCGAAGATGCCGCAGAAGCACTTAAAAGTATCGCCAAACAGTTTGTTATTACGCTGGGTTCCGAAGGAGCGCTTTTATTTGATGGCTCAAATTACATCAACATTGCCTCCCACCCTGTCAAAGCCGTAGATTCAAATGGAGCGGGCGATATGTTTGCCGGCGCATTTCTCTATGCAATTACTGCCGGCAATGATTTTGAAACTGCGGGTAAGCTTGCCAGCCTCGCCGCTGCCACCACAGTTAGTAATTTTGGCCCGAGACTACCATCAGATCAGCATCAGGCCATAAGGGATCAGATAATCAAGTAATCCTCCAATTACTTTGGCCCATTAAAAAAGCCGGTGTGCTTATGCATCACCGGCTTTTTATTTCTTACATTTTCTTCATTTTCTTTTAACACCAAGAAATCAAGATCCGGTATTAAAAGACTGGCATCATGGATGAAACCTAGCTGAAGTTGGCTTTCTCTTCTTCAGTCACATCTTTCATGCTCAGGCTTATCTTGCCGCGATCATCAATCTTAAGAACCTTCACCAGAATTTCCTGCTTTTCAGTCAGAAAGTCGGTGACGTTCTCAACACGTTCCTGGGCAATCTGGGAGATATGAACCAGCCCGTCTTTTCCCGGAAGAATAGTCACGAAGGCACCAAAATCAACAATTTTGGAAACAATACCTTTATAGATTTTGCCAATCTCTGCTTCTGCAGTAATTTCCTCAATCATGGCAATGGCAGCATCTCTGGATGTGGCATCTTCACCGTAAATGCGAATATTACCATCATCATCGATATCAACCTGGGCACCGGTCTCTTCTGTAATAGAACGAATGGTAGCCCCACCCTTACCAATAACGTCGCGAATCTTGTCAGTATGTACTTTCATCATACCCATGCTTGGCGCATTTTCAGATACTTCTGCTCGAGATTCAGAGATCACTTTATTCATCTCTCCAAGGATATGCATGCGCGCACTATGTGCCTGCTCCAATGCAGTTTCCATAATCTCTTCAGTTATGCCCTGTATCTTGATATCCATTTGCAGTGCTGTGATACCGGCAGCTGAACCAGCGACTTTAAAGTCCATATCACCCAGATGATCCTCGTCCCCAAGGATATCTGTCAGTACTGCAAAACCGTTATCTTCCTTGATAAGGCCCATAGCAATACCTGCTACCGGGGCTTTCAATGGAACACCGGCATCCATTAATGCCAGACTGGTGCCACAAACACTGGCCATGGAGCTTGAACCATTGGATTCAGTAATTTCAGATACCACACGAATGGTATAAGGGAAATCCTCTTCGCTTGGCAATACTGCAGCAACACCGCGGCGGGCAAGTCGACCATGACCAATCTCACGACGCTTGGGACCACTCATGAATCCGGTTTCACCGACACTGAATGGAGGAAAGTTGTAATGCAGCATAAAAGCATCTTTCTTGGTACCAGCCAGGCCTTCAAGCAACTGTGCGTCACGCATCGCACCGAGAGTTGCAACTACCAGAGCCTGGGTTTCACCACGGGTAAACAATGCTGAACCATGAGTTTTATTCAACACACTGGTTTCAACAGTAATAGGACGCACAGTAGATTGATCCCTGCCATCAATTCTTGGTGCTCCGTCAATAATTTTTCCGCGAACAATTTTTTTCTCAAGCTTTGCGAAAATTTCCTGAACTTCTTCAGCACTTACTGCGGGATCTGCTTCTTCATTGGCAAACTGTGCAACAGCCTGCTCCTGCAATTCGCCCAGTTTATCCTGACGCTGCATTTTGTCAGAGATTTGGTAAGCATTGCTGATACTTTCAGTAAAGCTTGCAGTGATTAAACCCGTCAATGCTTCGTTAACAGCTGGTGGCGTCCATTCCCAATCAGGTTTGCCGGCTTCGGCTTTAAGTTCTTTGACTGCATTGATAACAGCCTGCATTTCAACATGGGCAAAAAGTACAGCGCCCAGCATAAGATCTTCGCTTAATTCTTTCGCTTCAGATTCCACCATAAGCACGGCAGATTCTGTACCAGCAACAACCATATCGAGATCGGAAGTTTCAAGTTGTGTATAGCTGGGATTTAAAATATAGCCATTTTCATCGGTATACCCAACACGTGCGGCACCCAGAGGTCCGGCAAAAGGAATACCTGAAATAGCCAGAGCTGCAGATGTTCCGATCATGGCAGCAATATCTGGATCCACATCTTTGTCTGATGAAATAACTGTAGGTACTACCTGTACTTCATTCAGGAAGCCTTTTGGAAATAAGGGACGGATTGGCCTATCGATCAGGCGACAGGTTAATGTTTCCTTTTCAGTTGGGCGACCTTCACGTTTGAAAAAACCGCCTGGAATTTTACCTGCGGCGTAAGTTTTTTCCTGATAATTAACCGTTAATGGAAAAAAGCTCTGACCAGGTGTGGCGGTCTTTTTTCCTACCACTGTAGTCAGTACAGAAGTATTTCCGATGGTTACCAATACAGCTCCTGTAGCCTGACGGGCAATTTTTCCCGTTTCCATTACTACAGTTTCATTGCCGTATTTAAATTCTTTTCTTACAGTATTAAACATAAATTTTTTACTCTTTTTCTTAGGCGTACGAGCCTGGCCAACCCCATGCTGGCCAGGGGAGAAATATTATCGACGTAGTCCAAGTCTCTTAATGAGAGTGGCATAACGACTGACATCTTTTCTTTTCAGATAGTCGAGCAGCTTGCGACGGGTATTCACCATACGGATAAGACCGCGGCGTGAATGGTGATCGTGATTGTGCTCTTTGAAGTGAGACTGGAGGTGATTGATGTTGCTTGTCAGTAGGGCAACCTGTACTTCAGGAGATCCAGTATCTCCTTCGGCTAATGCGTATTCTCTGACAATTTCAGCTTTCTCAGTGGCAGTTAGGGCCATGTTATTACTCCTGTGAATATGCGTGAAAAATTATTGAAATCCTTTCAATCAGAATAACCATGCATATTTATAGTTACCTGAATATTGTCCTTGATGCTTTACTTACTACATTCTTTGCTTTTTTTCTTCCCTTTGCATGCTGAACTCACTGTTTCCGTGGGCTCTGGCTGGCAGAGGGGGCGTACAATAGCACAATTGAGAGCTTTGATACAGTTTTTGGGGAGCCTTTATCTAATCTGTTTTCATCAACCTGACAGGGGTGACACGACCATCATCCAGAATTTTTCCGATACCAATAAACTGGCCACTATCATACAAGCGAACGCTACCACTGGTAGGTAAACCACGAGCTATGACCGCTTGTCCCTGACGCACAAAATCGGCAGTAACGGTGGGTAAATCAACTTTCTCCAGATGCTCTACCGCGAAATCAGCCGCCATAAGAAATTGATCCAGTATCTCAGGATCATTACCTTCGACTGTCGCTTCGAGCTGCTCCATAGTGACTGCCTGCGCCAGAGTAAAAGGTCCCGATTGCAATCGTCTTAGCGCTGTAACATGGCCACCCACCCCTAACTGATCTCCCAGATCATCAGCAATCATTCGAATATAGGTACCCTTTGAGCAATGAACTTCCAGGTCAATTTCATCATCTCTAAAGTCCAGTAGCTGCAAACTGTAAACGCTTACAACTCTTTCCTTTCTTTCTACCTCCTCTCCTTTTCTTGCCAGCTTGTAGAGAGGAACACCCTGATGCTTGAGCGCGGAATACATGGATGGAATTTGTCTTATTTCACCACGAAACAATTCCAGGCTGTCTTCAACCTGCTTTCTAACGAGATTAACTTCTCTGGTTTCCAGCACTTCTGACTGCGAATCGCCGCTGGCGGTTTTGATACCAAGCTTGATAGTTGTGCGATAACGTTTATCGGCATCAAGAAGAAATTGGGAAATTTTGGTGGCTTCGCCAAAACACAGCGGCAGAACACCAGTGGCCAGAGGGTCCAGACTGCCAGTATGGCCTGCCTTGGATGCATCGAATAAGCGCTTTACTCTTTGCAGACTTCGATTGGAAGATTCGCCTGCGGGTTTGTCCAGTACCAGGATCCCGTTAACGTTTCTACCCCGACGTTGTTTTGCCAATTCAGATCCTGCCTATTTTTCACTGTCATCGTCGTCGATATGATGATCCCGTTCATCACGTGCCAGGGCTTCATCAATCAGGTCAGTCATAAACTGCCCGCGGGCAAGGCTATCGTCATAGATAAAACTGAGTTTGGGGGTAGTACGCAGGCTAATCGTTTTGGCAAGCAGAGAGCGAAGAAAGCCAGCCGCCTTGTTGAGGGCGTCAATGCCTTCCTGTATTTCTTCAGCACTGGTTTTTCCTAGAAGAGTGACATAGACACTGGCATGAGCAAGATCCCGGCTCACCTTGACGCCAGTGACAGAAGCCATACCAACTCTGGGGTCACGAACTTCACCCTGAATTAAAAGAGCGATCTCTTTTTTAAGGAGATCAGCTACCTTGTCTACTCTTTTTGAGACTCTGGCCATAATATTTCAGGTGAAGTATGCCTTGATTGAGGAAAGCTCGATGCTTAGGCAAGTGTTCTGGCCACTTCCTTTCGTTCGTATACTTCGATCTTGTCGCCAACACGAACATCAGTGTAATTCTTCACACCGATACCGCATTCCATGCCATTTCTGACTTCACTGGCTTCGTCCTTGAAACGTCGCAGGGACTCAAGTTCCCCCTCATAAATAACCACGTCATCGCGCAATACACGAATCGGCTTGCTACGATAGACAACACCTTCAATTACCATGCTGCCAGCAATGGAGCCAAATTTCGGTGAAGTAAAGATGTCACGTACCTCAGCAACACCCAATATCTCTTCCTGCAGTTCTGGTGCCAGCATGCCACTCATAACCGCTTTTACATCATCAATAAGATCGTAGATGACACTGTAATAACGCAGTTCCAGTGACTCATTTTCAACCAGCGCTCTGGCTGCCTTATCTGCACGAACATTGAAACCGATAATCGTCGCTTTCGATGTTTGTGCCAGCTGTACATCAGTTTCAGAGATGCCACCAACACCAGAAGAGATGATATTGACTGAAACCTCTTCATTTCCAAGGCCCAGCAGGGCTGCAGAAATTGCTTCCAGCGATCCTCGAACATCGGTTTTTAAAACAACGTTAAGCAGCTTCTTCTCTTCATCTCCGATGGTAGCAAATACCGCTTCCATTTTTGCTGCCTGTTGTTTGGCAACCTGGAGTTCACGGAATTTATTCATTCTAAATTCTGCTACTTCGCGTGCTTTCTTTTCATCCTGAACAACAAGAAAATCATCGCCGGCATCCGGAGTTCCATTCAAGCCGAGAATCTCAACGGGTATCGAAGGTCCGGCTTCTTTTATCTGTTTTCCGGTTTCATCGATCATAGCTCTGATTTTGCCAACTTCATGACCGGCCAGAATTACATCTGACATTTTCAAAGTGCCATTCTGGACCAGTACAGTAGCAACCGGGCCTCTACCTTTATCGAGGCGGGATTCTATGACCACACCCTTCGCAGGACAGTCTTTGATCGCCTTAAGTTCAAGTAACTCGGCCTGCAAAAGTACTGCTTCAAGCAGCTCCGGAATTCCTTTACCAGTATGCGCTGAAACTTCTATAAATTGAGTATCACCGCCCCACTCTTCCGGGGTCAGACCTTTTGCCGCCAACTCATTCTTGACACGGTCTACATCAACCCCTTCTTTATCCATTTTATTGATAGCGACCACTATCGGTACGCCTGAAGCCTGAGAGTGTTGTACGGCTTCCTCGGTCTGCGGCTTAACACCATCGTCGCCAGCTACAACCAGTATGACAATATCTGTTGCCTGGGCCCCACGTGAGCGCATGGCACTGAATGCAGCATGGCCCGGTGTATCAAGAAAAGTAATCATGCCGCTATCGGTATCTACATGGTAAGCACCAATATGCTGGGTAATACCACCAGCCTCACCTTCTGTGACTGATGATTTACGAATATAGTCAAGCAATGAAGTCTTCCCATGGTCTACATGACCCATAACTGTTACTACAGGCGCCCGGCTTACTTCTTCACCTTCATACTTGATAGACTCTACAAGATTTTCTTCAAGTGCATGGTCCGAAACCGGCTTTGCCTTATGCCCCAACTCTTCCACAAGAAGAATGGAGGTATCCTGATCAAGCATATGGTTCAGAGTAGCCATGACTCCCATTCCCATAAGGGATTTAATCAACTCACCACTTTTAAGTGACAAACGCTGAGCCAGATCTCCAACAGAGATCGCTTCAGGAACTTCAATTTCTCGAGAGATAAAATCCGTTGGCATCTCAAACTTATGTTCTTTCTGCCCCTGGCTAAGCTTGCGACGACCTCTTCTGCGTGCAGTGTCATCAAACTCCTGATCATCATCAAGAATAAAATCATCACTGGAACGTACACGCTGAAACTTCTTCGCCTCTTCATCTTTCTCTCTGCGACGCAGGTTGGCTTTCTTCTTGTCGAGGACTTCAGAATTAACCTTAATACTGTCTTTACGCGTTGCGCCTTTTTTATGGTCTCTGCGCGCTTCGCTTTTCTCATCAATGGGAAGGTCTTCGGCAGCGTCCTTCTTCAGACTGAAAGGTACTTTCGATGCAGAATCTTTGACTCCTGCACTGTCATCCTTGGCCGCTTTATCACCTGATTTTTCAAGTTCTGATTTCTTTGCTTTCTCCAGCGCTTCTTTTTCCAGTCTTTCTTTTTCTTCCTGGGCGCGCTGTTCCGCTTCCTTGCGTTCTGCTTCCAACTGCGCCTCTTCGACGCTGCGTTTTACATAAGTACGCTTTTTACGGACTTCGACATTTACTGCCTTGCTTCGCCCCTGATTATCAGAAGTTTTCAGTGTCTCGACAGTTTTACGCTTGAGGGTAATCTTGCGTGGTGTGGCGCCACCAGAGGTATCTTCGCCATGCTTGCTTTTCAATGACATGAGCAGGGCGGTACGCTCTTCATTTGTCATCGTATCTTCAGCTTTGGTCTGAGGCAGGCCGGCTTCCTTGATTTGCTCAAGTAATCGATCTTCCGGAACACCGACCATTTTGGCCAGCTCAGTGATTGTTACATCTGCCATTCAACTCACCCACTATTTGCTGCTTTAGTGAAAACCATTTAATTCCTGATGATTATTTAGCCTTAAATATTCATCAGGATTCCTCTTTGGAAGATTCCTCAACGGATTCTTCTTTTAACTCATCTACATCATCTTCATCATCTTCATCAGCGAACCATGGTGCTCTGGCAGTCATGATGAGCCGGCCTGCTCTCTCTTCATCCATGCCTTCAATTTCCATCAGCTCATCAACCGATAATTCCGCAAGATCTTCCATGGAGAGCACTTCGATTTTTGATAATGCCAGAGCCAATCCATTGTCCATGCCTTCCATGTTCAGCAGGTCATCTTTAATCCCTGCATTTGTAATATCTTCTTCGGAAGCGATTGCACGCGTTAACAATGCGTCTTTTGCTCTTGAACGTAATTCATTGGCAATTTCTTCATCAAAATCCTGAATCTGGGAAATTTCATCCAGAGGAACATAGGCAATTTCTTCCAGAGTAGTAAAACCTTCCTGCACCAGAATCTCTGCTACATCTTCATCGACATCCAGTGCATCCACAAAGGTTTTGATTGTCCCTGCAGACTCCTGCTGTAATTTCTCGGCTGCACTTTCTTCGCTCATGACGTTGATTGTCCAACCAGTCAATTCGCTGCTCAGCCGGACATTCTGTCCATTTCTGCCAATCGCCTGCGCCAGATTTTCTTCTGCAACGGCCACATCCATTGTATGTGTGTCTTCATCAACAACAATCGAGGCGACCTCTGCAGGTGACATTGAGTTGATTACCAACTGGGCGGGATTCTCATCATACAAAATAATATCGATGCGCTCGTTGGCGAGCTCATTAGAAACCACCTGCACCCTGGAGCCGCGCATACCAACACAGGCCCCAACCGGATCAATTCTTCCATCATTGGTTTTAACGGCAAGTTTTGCTCGCGAACCTGGATCTCTGGCGGCTCCCTTGATTTCAATAATTTCTTCAGAGATTTCTGGTACTTCAATTTTAAATAGTTCAACAAGCATTTCCGGCGCAGTTCTACTTAAGAGCAACTGCGGACCACGTAATTCTGTTCGAACCTCTAACAATAAAGCTCGAAGTCTGTCATTAATGCGAAATGTTTCCCGGGGAATAAGATTCTCCCTGGGTAAAAGGCCTTCTGCATTATTTCCAAGATCAACAATAACGTTATCTCGCGTCACCTTCTTTACAGTGCCCGATATAAGCTGTCCTATCTTGTCCTCATACTCCGCAACAACGATCTCTCTTTCTGCCTCGCGGACTTTTTGAACAATTACCTGTTTTGCAGTTTGTGCAGCAATACGACCAAACTCGACGTTTTCGATTTTTTCTCTATATACATCACCTACTTTGAGGTTCGCATCCTTCTCTGCGGCTTCCTCTGTAGTGAACTGGGAGCCCAACAAAGCCATTTCATCATCAGCAACAACTGTCCAGACACGATATGTCTCGTAATCTCCAGTTTCCTTGTCGATGATTACTTCGCAGTCGATTTCCTCGTCCACGTAACGTTTCTTGGTGGCAGAAGCGAGGGCTGACTCTATGGCACTAAAAATAACGTCCCGTGAGACACCCTTTTCATTGGAGACAGCATCAGCCACCATTAAAATTTCTTTGTTTATCATCTTGTTGCTACCCTTAAATGCTTCAATTCTAGCGATCTTTCAATTTAAGCTACCGTCGATTGCAGTTTCTGTTGAAGGACTGCAACGTCGCAAGTGCATTACTGTTTCAGGTTCATACCTGGCTCACCAGGTTTGCTTTATCAATTAATTCGTAAGGAATCGTATATTCCTCGTCACCCACTATCAGTACAATTTCATCATCAATAACTGTTTTTAGTTGTCCGGTAAATTTTCTTCTACCATCAAAATTCTCAGTTAACCTGAGGCTAATATGCCATCCCAGGTATTCTTTGAACTGCTCAACTGTAAACAGTGCTCTGTCGAGGCCTGGCGATGACACTTCCAGAGTATATTCACCAGAAATCGGGTCCTCCACGTCGAGGATACTGCTAATCTGCCTGCTGACCTGGGCACAATCCTCGATGCCTATGCCACCATCCTTGTCGATATACACTCTCAGCATGGAATGTCTGCCCTGAGGCGTGTATTCAATCCCCCAGAGCTGAAAGCCCAATGCATTGACGGCTGGCTCCAGCATTTCCCTTAACTCTGTACTTCTGGTTCCCATCGCAAGTACTACTCTTAGTCCCCGTTCAAAATACCATCCGGGAAAACAAAAAATGGGCCAATGGCCCACTTCCAACTACAACATTTAACTGTTTTTGGCCTAATAAAAAGCCCCTTGAAGGGGCTTTAGAAATACTGACCAAAAAAAGCAGCAGTGAGAGCAAAATTCAATTTTGCAATCTTTCAGGGTTTTAAAGAGTCTGGTATAGGAAACTAGTTCAACAGCACATTGAACTACTTTCTCTATTACTTTTTCTCTAATTGCAGACCCCAAATAACTTCTGCCTGGTAAAGTGGTAGCGGGGGCAGGATTTGAACCTACGACCTTCGGGTTATGAGCCCGACGAGCTGCCAGACTGCTCCACCCCGCAACAAAACTTTAGTTTTACTAAAACCTGTTAAAAACTGGCTTTCCGAAACTCTGGCTGACCCCCGGAAAGGGCGCAAATTATAGGTGTCCTTCACCGTATGGTCAAGGTACATCTTTATAAAGGGCAGACTATAAGTGATTCAGGAACCTATGAGAGCCCCCTGCCTGCCAATTGTTATGACTTCGATCAGTTTTTATGACTTTTCAGGAGTCAGGTCCAAATCCTTGTTCCGGGATCTGTGATTCAGGAGCTCTGCGAGCTCCATGCCTACTGTGTGTAAATATCCAGAAGATTCTAATCCCCTCGAATATCTATACTTTATAGGATATTTGGTGCCGAAGGCCAGCACTGAATATAAGACTTATAGTATTGTTATTATTGACTATTTTTATATTTATTGTGCTATTATGACAGGAATTATGACAGGAATGCCTCATGAAACTGCCTAAATACGTGCGTCTCAGGAACAACACTCTCTTCTATCAACGAGACTACCCATCATCGTTTATAAGGAAGTATGGCTATAAAACCTACACCCGCACACTGAAACTAAAACACAGTCAGCATACCGAAGCGGAACTGCATGCAGCAGTGGCTAATGCTACAGAAGGCTATGAGTTAGCTATCAAAATGTACAGCAACACTGACCCAAGTGTGTTCACTGACACAGAGTTAGATAAGGCAGCTGCGGAGTGGATTGAAAAGAAGGGGTACAGGCATGGTGAATTCGCTGATGACCAAGATTGGCAAGATGTTGCGGAAGAGATAGAGCCCGAGCTGGACGAACCTAACGATGCAATGAAAACAGAGGAAGTCTTCTATCATGGCAAAGAACCTGTATTTACCACTCGACAGGAGGTTATGCGAAGGGCGTACAAGGCACTGACCAGCCATACTGCTCAAAAGCCAGTTACAGTTAGTGATGCATGGAAAGAGTATGTAGGCATCAAAAATATTGATATCACATCAGACGAAGGAAAGGGAAAAACTGAGCACGGGAGGCATCTTAGAGTCATAGCGTGCATTGGTGACATCCCACTCAATATGCCAAATTCTAATAGGCTTCTAAGGGAAGGCTTTCTCCGTTATTACTACGAAAATAAAGATAAGAAAAAGCCTCAGTCCATAAAGCGAGAATCTGCAAAGACGATAGCTGCTATAAATTACAAACTAAAAAATATTGGGGCAGGTTATAAGCTAGATAACATCTTCTCTGATATTGACGATTCACCATCCAACAAAAAGAGCGTTCTTGAAAAAGCACACAGGATTCATGTTGTACTGAACGCCCTACAAGAAAAAGAGAAGCCACATCTAGCTGCAATAGCTCTTCTCATGATGCAGACAGGCGCTATGTTCAGTGAGATACAAAGACTCGACGCTAAGACAGTACAGAAAAATCTGAAAGGCCCTTTGCCAGTTGTAGTGATAGGCGAAGAATCTGTTAAAACCAAGACAGAAGAAAGGCGACGGATTGTACCCATCGTTTTTGGGGCAGAGTATGTCATCAACCATATAGCTGAGACTGTCAAGTTCTTGAACACTGGCAAGTCACCTACCACCAACGCGTCTCATCTACTCAAAAAATACGTCAACAAGACTTTAAAAACTGTGGGCTATTCAGCGCATTGCTTTAGGCACACTCTTGCAGCAGCAGGCGTGGAAAAGAATATTCAAGGCAGGCACTTGGCAACTATCTGCGGGTGGTCCGGAAAAGATGTTGGTTTAAGCAAGCATGCACTAAATTATGGTGCAGAGTATCTAATGACAGATGAAGGTTTGCTACAAGT
>Ga0181597_10001499_pt1 | contig 26222 bp, 28 predicted proteins | sample 041ome_5_FD_148647 | JGI IMG/M metagenome (GOLD analysis project Ga0181597, IMG submission 148647) | Coastal salt marsh microbial communities from the Groves Creek Marsh, Skidaway Island, Georgia - 041403US metaG (spades assembly) | ecosystem: Environmental > Aquatic > Marine > Intertidal zone...
GCACAAAAAAGATCAGACAAGCTAGCGATAGAGTTTTTCAAATGGAATGAAAGTGACCATAATAAAAACTTTTGGTTTACAGAGATAGCAATTGGAAATGATGGAAGCAAAGTTTTCCTTTCAGATAGAGAGTATATCACAAATGCAGTATTGAAATGGACTCAGCTTGAAATCGAATATGAAAAGTATAAAAAAGGAGAAGAAATCTGTTTTGAGTCTAATGACATTTCAGACTTCCTGAATGTAATTTGGGGGAATAATACTCAAGTAGGTTTTGGAATATCAAAAAGTGAAACTCATGTTTTTGTTGTTGCTTCTTATGGGTATAATAAATCTAACTAACAATTTGTTTACCCTTGAACAATAATAAGATGAGTCTACCACCCATATGTAATATTTGTAATAAGGAAGAAGACTTTTGGGTTAATATTAAGGACCGAAAAAAGTTTCTTGAATATTTTGAAAACTATATTTGTGTTGAATGTTCCAAAAAGAGAGAAAATTATATTTAGATGGTGAATCTAAAACAGAATTAAAAGATTTAACATTGGTGTATTCAAATTATATTATAATGTTACAAGGGAAATAGAAACCTTATCAATCAAACAATTAGAAAAATATAATAAAAAAAACAGTTACAATTTGTATATCACATAGTAACTTAAGGGATGAAAAGGTGTTATTTACAAAACTTTATTGATAATCTGTGTTAACAAATCAAATGAACGAAGAAATTCTAAAACGTATAAGGTCTAATTATCCTGGAAAAGATTTGGTAGTAAATCAAAGCACACCTGTTTTATCGTTTGGTGACTTCCAGAAAGCAGAGGTGTTTACACTTGGGATTAATCCAAGCAACTTAGAATTTTTAGACGATAATGGTGACCTCTTGAAAAACCAACTCAGAAGGCTTCAAACATTAAGTTCATTAAAGTCTTCAGATTGTTCTTCACTATCTAAAGATCAGTCTGCCAAAGTATTTGAAGGTTGTATCGACTACTTCAACAGAAGACCATACAATTGGTTTAATAAGTTCGGACCAATACTTGAATCTATAGGATATTCTTTTTATTCCACACCTTTCGCGGCACATGTTGATCTTGTTCAATGGGCAACAAAAAAAAAATGGAAAAAAATTTCAAAAGGAGAACAAAAAATGCTCATTCAGGAAGGAAGATCATTTTTAGAATATCAACTACAATCTAAAAATTTAAAAACTATTCTACTAAATGGAAGAACAGTAATTAATGCTTTCCACGATTGGAGTGATGTAAAATTAAAATATTCATCACTGAACATACCAAAGGGAGGAGAACTAGTAACTGGGTTTTACGATAATCGTGTAAGGATAATAGGTTGGTCAGTTAACATTCAATCATCTTGGGGGGTGACTTCAGAAGACATCTCTAAACTTGCGTTGATAGTAAAAGAAGTATTAAATAAGTAAATAATAAAAAATTAACAAATGATTGGTATGAAAAACACCTAGATAAATTTTTAGTGGGAAATATATAAAATGGAGTTTTATTAAGAGTAGTTAATTTTAAAAACGGAGTGGAAATTATACTTAAGTACAAAGATTACTTGTATACCACAAAATTCTTCGCTACCTTCACTCTATGAAGGTTAAAGTATCCTCACTCAAACATCATCCCAAGAATAAAGAAATCTATACCCTTTCCTCTATTGAAGAACTCATGGAAAGTATCTCTGAAGTCGGATTGTTACAACCTCTTATCATTGATTCTCGTAATCAAGTAATCAGTGGTAACAGAAGATTTGAATCTATCAAACGATTGGGATGGGAAGAAGTAGAGGTTAATTTAATTGAAGTTAAAGATGGAGAAGAAGAATTACTACTTATCCACTTCAATAAACAACGAATAAAGAGTTTTAAGGAGCTTATTAATGAATATCTAATACTTGATGGGTATTATAGAAAAGGACAAGGTAGGAGAACGGATTTAACTTCTGCCAAACTTGGCAAAGGTTCTTCAAGGGAAACAATTTCAAAAGAGATAGGAATATCCTCTGGTCAACTTCAAAAGTTGGTATATATAAGTAAACACCATCCTGAACATATAGAATTATTGGATAAAGGAATCCTCACGGTTAATCAATCTTACTTGCAAATCCAAAGAGAAGAAAAGGAAAGAGATAGTAGAAGTTCATCCATTATTGGAAAATCAGATTCAAAAGAAAAATCTAATTGGAGATTTTATCAGAAATCATCTCATGATATGAGTGAATTATCTGATGGTGAAGTTCAAACCATCTTTACTTCTCCACCCTATTGGAATAAAAGAACTTATTCAGAGAAGAAAGGATTAGGGAATGAAAAAACCTCAGAAGAGTTTGTAGTTAATCTCTCAGAACATTTAAAAGATTGTAAAAGGGTTCTAAATGATAGAGGAAGTTTCTTTTTAAATCTTGGAGATACTTTTTACAATGGAAATCTTCAAAATGTTCCTCATAGAGTAGTAATCAAACTTCAAGAACAAGGATGGATTTTAAGAAATACAATCATTTGGTCTAAAACGAATCCTAAACCTTCCTCTTCTAAAACGAATCTTACTCCATCATATGAATTCATCTTTCATTTGGTGAAGTCTATGGATTATGATTATTATCCTACTCCTAATAAACTCTCTGAGAATACTAAACCTTCTTTACCACCTCGACATAGAAGTGTGAATGGGGATTACTCAAAATCAATATCACCTTATCTTCCAAATATCAAAGGAAAGAACATGGGAGATTATTGGAATGAAGATATAGTGAGAACCTCAGTAGCGAATCAAAAGTTAGATATTGAAGGAGAACACCCTGCTCCTTTCCCTGAAGAAATTATAACCTTACCAATACTTCAAACATCCAAAGAGTTTGAATTGGTGTTAGATCCTTTTACGGGTAGTGGAACAACAGGGAGAGTTTGTGATAAGTTACAAAGGAGTTTTGTGGGGTATGATTTGAAGGGGTATTAAAAACCGATACAGTATAACGGTTTTATCATTTTACTTGTTCCCCCTATTATTCAAAGTTGCAGCATAATTTCTTCTTTTAACGATCCACTTAACTTGGACGATATACAATTCTCCTTCCTTTAAAATACTTAAGTAACGAGTGTAAGTTAGACTGCTTTTTCGAAAGCATTTTCTATATCGCTTAATGTTACAGCAACTTGTTTTTCGGCAAGAAACTTATAAATCAATAATCGCATTGCTGTAACTCTAATATTTTTTGAGTCTAAAAATTGTTCTATTTTTTGCATAATTTTTAATGTTCTTCGTTACCAAATGGTTTAATAATAATTCCTACGCTAAAAATAAAGCCGTCTGTTGGTGCATAAATTTCTGGAAATTCTGGATTTTCGTGTGGTGGTAAAACCAAAGGCGAAAACCTACTTTGTCGTCTGTCTGTGAAATTTTCAAAATTCACAAAAGCACTACCAAATTTAAAGTTTCGCATTAACAATAATCCCATTGTGACAAAATCTGTCGTTTCAGTTCCGTTTGATAAAAACTGCTTTCCTGTATAAAATGTCTCGTAACCAATTCGCCATTTATCAGATTCGTACATTAATACACTTCCTGCGTTATGTTTTGCTGTCAATGGTTTTTGTGGATTTCCTGCCAAATAGTTCAGTTTCGTGTCTATAAGTGCATAATTTAAAAACCATCTAAAATCTTTATAAGTAAACTTAATATTTGTTTCTGCTCCTTTGCTTAAAATTTCGTCAGTTGCATTTTCAAATGCAAACAAACCGTTATTTGTACTATTTAATAACAATCCGTTATTAATCGCTGTAACATAAAAAAGTTGATTAATGGAAAAACCAATGGTTTCAAATAAACGTGTTTGATAATTGAAATCAAGATTTACACCATAAGAACGTTCTGCTTTTAATGAAGATTTATCAATGCCAATTATATTTTCAAAATTGATAAATTCAGCCTCTTCTGTAAAAATATCTGGAATTTTGTAGCCTAAACCACCACCAATTCTGCTTGAAAATCCATTATCATTTTTATAAAGCAAAGAAATTCTTGGAAGCGGAAAAAAGCCAAAATCAGTATTGTAATCTGCTCTTAATCCAGTTTCTAAAATCCAACTATCGGAAAGGTCATAAATATTGTTAGCAAACAAACCGTAAGTGATGTCGGTTTGGTCACGTTGCAAAGTTGCATTATCATTTTCATCAAAGTTGGAAGTGTATAAATTTGCTCCAAAAATCCAATCCGCTTTTGAAGTCTCTCTTTGATAAGTGATTTCCGTAAATGTGTTGGTTTGTTTACCATCAAAATTGAAATCGGGAATCGTTAAATTTCTATCGAAAAAGGATACACTATTTTTAATGCTCAAAGAACTAATAGAATCTATTTGAGTTTTGTAAACTGCTTGACTACTCAATCTTTTTGAAATGTTTTCCTCTGTATATTGATGAATTCCATTTTCGCCACTTTCTATTTTAGTAATGTCTCCACCAATTCTATCGTCATAAGTTCCGTTTAGACCTAACCAAAACGTAGTTTTGTCAGAAGGATAATAAAAGAATTTTGGATTAAATGAAATAGATTTAGTTTTTGGTAAATTACTAAAACCATCATCTTCTGGGTCATAAGCTTTTTGATAGTGACCAGAACCGTAAAGCGAAATACCAAACTTTTCATTCCGTTTACTGTAAAATACATTTGCAGTACTTCCCAACGCTTGTGTTTGCGTAAGCATAATATCTAAAGCAGGTTCTTCGTCTGGTGTTTTTGATACCATATTTATTAAACCTGCAATTGCTCCACCACCATAAAGTGTAGATGAACTTCCTTTAATAATTTCAAATTGTTGCAAATCTAAAGGTGGAATTTGTAAAATACTCAAACCACTTGAAAAGCCTCCATAAAGTGGAAATCCATCTCTCAAAAGTTGTGTGTAACGACCATCGAGTCCTTGAATTCTAATATTTGTACTTCCGCTACTTAAAGAGGTTTGTTGCATTTGAATTCCTGTGCTTTCACGTAGAACCATAGAAATATTGGTTGGATTCATAATTGCTTTTTCTCCCATTTCCTCAACTCCAATAAATTCAATTCTTGTTGGAATTTTTTTTACGGTTCTTGTACTTCTTGAAGATTGTAATACAACTTCATCCAATTCGTTTCCACCGCTTTTTAATTTGAAAATCAAGTCTGAATTACTTGGGATTTGAATAGTTGTCTTTAGAGTTTCAAAGCCTAAAAAAGAAACTATGATTATATGTTCGCCATTCGGAATTTCGTTAAAAGTTGCAATTCCGTCAAAATCGGTTACTGCTCCTTTTTCTAATTCCTCAAAATATACTGTTGCTCCAAATATTGGCTCGTTTTCGGATTCTGAAATTACTTTTATTTGTATATCAGATGTTTGTGCTTTAGCAGAAAAGCACGTTATAATTGTGAGCATTGCGCTCAATATGTATTTATTCATTGAAAATGTAAATATTAATTAACTTTAAAATTTTGACTTTTAGTCGATATTTTTAGCTAATTAATTGTGGCGGTTGCCAGATATTGGAATGAAAGTTAAATCTGTAGATTGATTGATAGACAGATAATATTTCTGTAGAGATTTGATTATTAACACCTAATTCAAAAGTTTGAATTGGTTCATATGTAATTGCGATTCCGCAACAATTACAAATACAAGTTATTGGACAAGTATCATCACTATCGTTTTGATGATTGTGTTCAGCAGATATTTCTTCTTGGTGTTGGTCTTCAGTATTATTTCCGTCAGAACAAGGTTTGATTGACAAACCAAGAATTAATAATGATAGTATGATAGTTATAAATTTCATTGGCACAAAGATAAATAAATTTCAATGCAATGGTGTTGCAAAGTCATTTCTTAATTCTGTTTTGGGTTTCGTTTTTTCTTAATTAAAGTTCCCCCTACGGCAAACAAACTAATTCCGTAAACGAAACTGTCGGCAAGCATATCTAAACTGTCGGCAACAAGTCCCATTGACTTAGAGATAATTCCTATTGTTATTTCAATTATGAAAAACGTAAAATTTATAGCAAGTACAGACCAAAGTAGTTTTTTTTGGTTTGAATTTTCTTTAAATTCTGTTTGGTCAGTTTGTTCGGTCGAGATTTTCTTTCCGCCTAAATTTAATTCGATAACAGACTTTTCGATTTGGTGAATTTCTCCGCAGTGAAAAACAGTCAATTTTCGGTTGAGAATATCAAATTCTAAATTTGCAATACTTGAGATCCCGTCTAATTTCATACGAATGAGATTCTCCTCTGAAGGACAATCCATTTTGTCAATTTTGAAGCGCGTTTGATTCAAATTTTTGGTCTAATTAATATAGTATCAAAAATAAAAAAAACCGTTATACTGTTATAGTTTAACGGTTTTTTTAAATATATAGAATCTGATTTATTTCGAAAGGACGAAAGGAAAACTAAGTGATACTTTTTCCCAGCTTAATGAAATAATACCTTCTTTGTTGTTGAGTTTTTCAACTTGATAAGTCAGTTGCTCAGTTATTTGTTCAGAGATTTCAGGAGTTACATCAAATCTTAATACGTCATCATCTACATTATAATCATCTTTACCATGTTGGTTCCAATTCTTATTTAATATTATAGTCCACTTATCCTTAGTAGGTATGGTAAAAAAACCATATTTCCCCGCCTTCAAAAGATTTTCATTTATAAGTATATCCCTGTTAGTTTCTATCCAAGTAGCATTATGTGCTCCAGATTGCCAAACCTCGCCGTAAGCCAATAATCCTCCAAAAATAATTCTTCCTCTAACAGAAGGTGCCGAATAATCAATATGGATATGAGCATCACCTATCATTGCCATAGCATATTTATGTGGGCTTAAGGTTTTTTTAGAATTCGAAGTAGATTCTTCCATTTTATGGTTTTGATGCTGATCAACAGATTGATTTTGCTTTTTGTCCTTACAAGCAACAATTAGTAGACTTAAGATGGCCAGATAGAATACATTTTTCATAATATATTTTTTTCAAAGCTAAAATTTAATTTCTAACACCAACTAAAGTCATTATTGTTTTTAGTCCTGCTGCAACTTTGAATAATAGGGGGAGCAAAGAAATTTCGAAGGGTTACAGACAATTGATGTTTGTGACCCTTTTTGTTTTCGCAAGGTTTTCGTAAGGTTATTGATTAAAAAATAGGACTATCCCACTTTGATTTTTATTTTGTGGATGTATAATGAACCAATAATTCATGAATTACGAAGAAGCATATGGATGCTGTATTGCCCACCGTTCGTTTTCAGCGCCTCTTGAAATTTTTCGATGGGAATATGGGATTGCATTTCAATGGTCGCTTCGGCTTTTTCTAAATTGACAGTTGCATTGGTAACACCTTCAACTTTAGAGAGCGTTTCTTCTACGTGCGTTCTACAACCATTACAGGTCATTCCGTGTATGTGATAGGTGTGTGTCATTTTATGATTGGCTAAAAATTATTTAACATTTCTGGATGATGAATGTGTTTTAACTATCTGCCATTTATCATCTATCTTCTTAAGGATAGAAGTCGCCACCCCTTTTTTCTTTATAGTTCGGGTATTGCCATTATCATCGGGATTGAGAACTATGGTATAGACGTAAGTTTCGGTAGTAAATGCATAGGGCAAATCTACTTCTGCATCAATTTCATAATCTGAAAATTCAAACTTCTTGAAGTGTCCTAATTCTGGTCCCAAATGGTGTTCTATATAGTGCGCATAGGAACCCTCAACACCACCGGACTCAAAAACTTCCGAGTCGTTTGTGAACAACTCAAAGGTACCTTCAGTCGTTAGGTTTTGCAGCGCATCCTTATAGGTTTTCATTACTTTAAGTACGGCTTGCTTTTCTGTGTTTGTATCTTGTCCGAACACTTGGCTTGTTGCTATTATAATTAATGCGAATATTGTAGTTTTTCTAAGTGCATTCATCCTGTTTGTTTTTAAGGGTTTTTATTCAAATTCATTTATGTCATTATTCATTTTTCTAATATTTTTTATTGTGCCTGACAAGGGAAGGGCTACTAACTAACCAACCATCAACTTTCCCTTCCCATATCAGGACTTTATTCCAAACTGTCTTTTAACGCTGTCATATAATCTATTATCACCCTCTTATCTTCATCTGAAAGAATTGCATCCTTGTGAATGAGTGTATAAGAATCCAATGGCATTTTATCTTCTTCAATTTGGCTTATGATAGACCGAAGTTTACTGTTCTTTCGCCGGTCTGAATATTCTGCCCATTCATTAAAATTAAGTTCGTCCTTACCTTCTTGTATGTGGTCTTCCAGATACCAAGCCGCAGGTTGTACCTTATTGTACCAAGGGTATTCTGTGTTATTACTATGACAATCATAGCAGGACTCTTGTAATAATGCGCTTATGTTTTCTTGGGTGTTGTTTACCAACAAGAAGTCAGTTTTTGGCACAGTATCACTTTGATTGAGGTCTGTGGGCACAAACTGTATGCCCACAAATCCAACCAATAAAATCAGTGCTATGATTTTTACAATTTTCATTTAGTTAATTTCTCGCTGTACTTTACCACATTTCAACATCTGGCTTCCATAATATGGATTGCGTATTTCTTCCTTTGTACTCAACCAAGCTGTACCGCCATCATACATTGGACAAAATTGCTCGTATAGTTTCACTTGTGTTCCCGTAATAGCTACCATATCAGTAACATCTTTGCTCAAAACTTTAAAATGTTCGCGTTGGTGTTTAATATCACTTTCACTGATATGTTCTGCGTGCTCGATAGCATCTTCCATAATGTCCTTTAATTCTGATTGCTGAGCATCCGTATATTTTGAAATGTCAAACTTTCCTAATGATGTTGCGAGGGTTGCACCCAATTCTTTAGCTTTGGCATTATCATCTGCCACTAAGGCATCCTTTAAGTTGAAATAGTCATTTAATATTGTTTGGGAATTTCCATCTCCGTTCATTGCCATTTCCTTTTTATCCACATCGTGGTGACCATCGGAATTATCGTGGTTCATTTTTGAATGGTCTTCCTCAGTAATCATTTCAGAATTGGTACTGTTTTCTGTTTTCGCATCTTTACAAGACATTACTGATAAGCTTATAAATGCCATTACCATAATTGTTGTTAATCTTACTTTTTTCATTGTTTAAAATTTAATTGTTATTACTTGATTTATTATTCTATTACTTGTTTTACTTCTCCACAGGTTAGCATTGCGCTGCCAAAATATGGATTGATTACTTTTTCTTCTTTGCTCAACCAATATGCACCATTGTTGTTATCTGCCATAGGGCAAAATTCCACATAGACCTTTTCATTAACACCAAACAATTGAACAGCATTGATTAGATGTGATGATAAATATTTAAAATGGTCTCTTTGTGCTTTTATATCGGATGTTTCAGAAATTGAGGTCGCTGAAGGTTTTATTTCCTTTTCTAATGACATCCAATGGTTATGCGCCTTATTGTTTGATAACAATTTCATATCTACTCTGGTTAAATTGTTTAGTAAACTTATTACACTTTCAGAAGCGCCTTTTGAGTCTTCTTTCACTAAAGCATCTTTTAAATTGATATACGCATTGAAAACAGCTTTTAACTGCTCTTGAAATTTCGCTGATACTTTCAGACGCTCATTCATAATAGTGTGGTCACTTTCTGTGTTGGGTGAATTGTTATCCATACCTAAATGACCCTCGTGACCTGTCATTACTTTACCACCATCTTTATTCATCAAAGACTTTTTGCCTTGTAATTGTGCTGCTGCATCAACCGTAAATGTACCGTTAGTCACTATTTCATTTCCAACAAATAATCCTTCTAAAACTTCATATTCATTACCAATTTGATTGCCTAATTTAATTTCACGCATTTCAAAAATAGTTTGGTCTGGATTTGTTTTAAGGTACACCACAGAACGTTCACCTGTCCATAACACAGAAGATGAAGGAATTGTTAATACTTCGTCATTTTTAGCTGTACTGTCTTCAATATTTGCGATTACAAACATTCCTGGTTTAAATACATCGTCCTTATTGTTTAAAACAACACGCAAGGTAACAGTTCTTGTTTTGGTGTTTAAAACTGGGTCAATGAAATCAACTTTACCTTTAAATTCTTTATTAGGATAGGCATTGGTTGTTATCATCACTTCCTGTCCTTTTTTAAAGCGGTTAATCTGATTTTCATACACATCAAAATTTCCCCAAACTGTGTTGAGATTGGCAATTTTTAATATGGGTTGACCTTGTTTAATGTAATCGCCTTGCTCTACTAATTTTTCTGTAACAGTACCCGAAAAGGTTGCATACACAGGAAAGTTTTCTTTCACTTTTCCTGTTTCTTCAATCTTATTAATTTGATTTTCAGAGAGCTTCCATAATTTCAATTTATTACGGACTGCTTTGTATAAAGCAGGTTGTGATTCTTTTAAAGATGCTGCTGTAATTAATTCTTGTTGTGCTGCATAGAGTTCTGGCGAATAAATGGTTGCCAATAATTGACCTTTACGAACTTCTTCGCCTGTAAAACTCACATTCAAACGTTCAATTCTTCCAGCGAAATAACTTACCTGTACTGCATTTGCTTCTTCGTTTTCAGCAATTTTACCAGATAATTTGATAGTATTGCCTTCAACATTGCCTTTACCAACAATAGATGTTTGAATATTAGCTAAAGCAATTGCGTTTTCAGTCAATTTGAATTGGTCTGCTAATAAACCATCACTTACACCATCAGCAGGAATTAAATCCATACCACAAATAGGGCAATCTCCTGCTTCTGGTTGCATAATCTGTGGATGCATTGAACAGGTCCACATTTGATTGGTTTCTGTAACTGCATCGTGATTATGGTCTGTTTCTTCTTTTGGTGAGCCACCAAACAGTATCCACCCTAAAAGTAGACCAACAGCTAATATTCCGAGATAAACTATATACTTTTTCATTTCTTTATTTTTTTTCGTTTTAATAATTTCCTAATTGAAGGTGACGAGGTGTACCACAACAAAAACCCACTTAAAACGGTTATCAATCCTAAAAGTGAAAAGGCTCTCAAAACAATGGTATTAAAATTGTCTCTGCCTTCATAGTCCATGGTATGTGTCATCCATAAAAAATCAAACCAACGCCAAGAACGATGTCTTACGGTTTGAAATTTTCCGTCGCTTACAGAAACGTATGCTTTTAGTGCTTCATCTGTTTTATATGAGATAACATAAGCAGGTAGTAGTTTTTCTCGATACTCGTGGTGTTTTCCAGTTTCCGTAATTTGCTCAACAGATTCTACCTCTAAACCACTTTTCATATGGTTTTTGGCAATATAGAGTGCCTCTTTCTGCGTAATACTATTTTTTGGCATTCCATCTAAAGCATTATACAATTGCTCTTTATTTATCCAATAGTACGGTGCATTATCAATATCTCTTAATTCAATAGTCTTTATACCATTTGGAACATCCATTTCTGAAGGACTTATTAAACTATTAAATGCTTTGGGTTGATACTTCAAGTTTTTAAATTGGTCTCCGTGTATTTCATCGATGTTCGTCCAACTAAAGTATAAACCACTAATAGTCCAAAACAGGAATTGAATCCCTAAAAAGAGACCCAAATACCTGTGGGTTTTTCTAATTTTTAACGCAGTATGCCTATTTACCATAACAATTTAATTTATAAGCATTAATGTCGCCATTACAATCATAATAGCATTTTCAATAAAAGTGGCTTCTGTCATAGGTAATTTTAAAGCAGTACCTAAACACGCACATCGTATTGATTTTTTGTCCAATAATGTTTTTGTTACTCCAATTGTTGTTATCCCTAATACTATAAGTGTAATTATTAAAGCTATATTAATTTCAAACCGCAATAAAAACATCAGTCCTAAAGCTGTTTCAATAAATGGATAAACTTTCCCATAAAAAGGAACACGTTTAGCTAAAGGGTCGTACATACGAAAGGATTCAGGAAAGCCTTTTAAATCTAACATCTTGAAAAAACTAAACACGATGTAAAATAACCCCATAAAGTCGAGCATAAAAGCGCTCCAAGTCCAATTTTTATAATGTAATAATACACTTGCAGTTGCTATATAAAAAATGATAAGCAATAAAGGTTTTAGCTGTTGTAATTTACTTTTTTCTTCTTCCATAGGCATTGCCGACATACTTGAAGATGCAAACACATTCTTCTCTTTCTTTTCAGATAAAGTATACTTTTCTGGTAATGCTTTTTGTAGTATATCAGTTGAAATATGTTTATTCATTTTCACTTCTGCCTCACCTTTTTCAAGATTAACAGACACCTCTGATACGTGGTCTATTTTACTTAAATATTTCTCGACGGAAGCCTTACAGTTATTGCAAGTCATTCCCGCAATCTTATATGTGTGTTTCATTATTGCTGTGTTAAATAATTAATAATCGTTGATTGAACATAATAAGTTCTAATTGATTCTATTTGGTTCATTTGAAACTTTAGTTGTAGTTCTTGAATATCCAAAACATCATTAAAATCTATCGTTCCTGTTTCGTAGCTTTTGATTAAAATGTCTTCTGCATCTTTAGCTTGCTTTAAGTTTTTTGTTTGAGTAGCATAACTTATTCTTGCAGAAATGCGTTCGTTATTTGCTTTGTCTAAAAGCGTTTCCAATGCATTTAAACGTTCCTGTTTTTGATCAGTAATTTCCTGCTGCTGCAAATCATTTTGTTTGGTTTGGGATTTATATTTCTTATTGAAAATTGGGATAGATACCGAAACCATTGGCATTACAATATCCTTTCCGTTATCGCTGAAATCCATATTTGGTCTTTCAGCAACATTGATATAATCTAATCCAAAACCAATCATTGGACTGCTTTCTTTTTGATTTAATAATTCTGATTGCTCTATGGATTTATAAAGTTTATCATATTTTAGTAATTCGGGATGTAATGCTAAATTTTCAGAAGTAATATCAAAGTCTTCAGAAGGTATCAGTAAACTATCTACCACATTCACGGTAACATCATTATCTCTATTCAATAGATTATTGAAGTTAGTTTGTTCTGCTAAAAATTGTTGTTGCAATACGTCTTTTAATTGTTGCATTTCGTTCTGACGCATTTGCAATCGCAACACATCTACTGCGGATGCTTTACCAACCTCAACAGATGTTAGTGCTAATGTTTCGTAAGTTTCTAATAGTTTGATGTTTTCAGTTAACACCTCTTGCTTTGCTTTGTTGGCGTATAGATTAAAATAGGATTGTGATACCGAAGCCATTAGTTTTCGCTTTGCGATAACAATGTCCTCGTATTTAGCATCTGCCAATGAACTTACATAGTTTTCTCTCGATGTAATGGTTCCGAACCACGGTAACATTTGTTTAGCAGATACTTTAAAGCGTTGTGCACCTGTTCTGGTTTCCGGTTCACTTACAAAGTAACCAACACCAAATTCGGTATTAGGAATGGTGTTAACCTCGTTTACTTTTTCAGAAGCTCTTTTGTATTGTAACTCAAACTTTTGAATTTCTGGATTTTTTGTTAAAGCTTCATCAATAAATATTTCTAATTGTTGAGCGTTTGTAAAGAGACTCAAGAAGCAAGAAACAAGAATCAAGACGAGTTTAATATTTATTATTTTATTTTTCATTTGATGTTCTTTTAAGTTGAACTTCTGCCTTCCAGCTATACAATACTGGTACAACAAACAAAGTGATTAAGGCAATGAGCATTCCGCCAAAACTTGGAATTGCCATCGGAATCATTATGTCGCTTCCTCGACCTGCAGAGGTTAATACTGGTAATAATGCTAAAATGGTTGTAGCTGTAGTCATTAAACACGGTCTGATTCTTTTTTCACCAGCTTCTACAATAGATGCTCTAATTTCCTTTTTATTCTCTGGTGTATTTCTATCAAAAGTTTGCGTTAAATAGGTTGCCATTACTACACCATCGTCTGTTGCTATACCGAAGAGTGCAATAAACCCAACCCAAACTGCTACACTTAAATTAATGGGATGCATCTGGAATAAGTCTCGCATATTTTCGCCAGCGACATTGAAGTTTAAAAACCAATCTTGACCATAGAGCCAAATCATTATAAAACCACCTGCAAAGGCTACTGCGATACCTGTGAATACCATTAAGGACGTACCAACCGAACGGAACTGAAAATACAGAATTAAGAAAATGATTGCCAATGCTAACGGTACAACAACCGATAAGGTTTTTTCTGCTCGTAATTGATTTTCATACGTTCCTGTGAATGCATAGTTGATTCCTTTTGGAACTATCAATTCACCAGAATCTATCTTTTCTTGAATTAATGCTTGTGCATTTTTAACAACGCTTACTTCTGCAAAGCCATCTAATTTATCAAACAATACATAGCCAACTAAAAAAGTATCTTCACTTTTAATGACTTGTGGACCTTGTTCGTATCTTATCGTTGCTAATTCGCTTAATGGCAAAGGACTGCCTTTTTCAACTGGCACATAAATCTGTTGTAAGTCTGTTGGGTTTGCTCGTAATTCTCTTGGGTATCGTACTCGAACACCATAGCGTTCTCGACCTTCAACGGTTTGGGTTAATACCATTCCGCCAACTGCTACTTTTAATACATCTTGAACATCTTGTATCGAAATGCCATAACGTGCAATTTTCTCTCTGTCAATATCAATGAGCAGATAAGGCTTACCAACAATTCGGTCTGCAAAAACAGCTTCTTGTTTCACACCTTCAGCTTCCTTGATGACGTTTTCTAATTGCACACCAAACGCTTCAATCTTCTTTAAGTCTTGACCTTTTACTTTAATTCCCATTGGTGCTCGCATTCCTGTTTGAAGCATTACCAATCGGGTTTCAATAGGTTGCAGCTTTGGTGCAGAGGTTACGCCTGGCAATTTGGTCACTCTTACGATTTCATTCCAAATATCGTCTGGTGATTGTATTTCTGTTCGCCAATTACGATAATACTCGCCATTGTTATCTGGAATGAGTTGAGACCTTTCGACTGCGCTCAAGGTGACATTTTCGGAATTATTTGGATTTGCGATTAATCGTCCATCTTTCAATTCAAACAAATCATTATAATTTACTTTATAGCGTTGACGTTGTCCATTTTCATTCAGCATATATTCTGGTTTGTACTGAATGATATTTTCATACATTGATAAGGGTGCTGGGTCTAAAGCTGATTCTGTACGACCTGCCTTACCAACTACGGTTTCAATCTCTGGAATACTGGCAACAGCCATATCCAATTGTTGTAAAACACGTTTGTTTTCTTCTACGCCAGAATGAGGCATAGAGGTTGGCATTAGTAGAAATGAGCCTTCATTTAAAGATGGCATAAACTCTTTGGCTGTATTTTTCATAATGAAAAAACCTGCAATGACAATAGCTGTTGGAACAGACAAAAAGAGCAACTTATTATCTAAACACCACCTTAAAATACGTGTGTAATATTTGATAAATAATGAGAAAATACCTAATAAACCAAAGCAAATAACACTCACAAAAATGAGATTCCAGAAAATGCTTTTATCCACGCCTAATGGTCTCCAATATTCAGCTAAAAGGAATACTATTGCTGATACCGAAATAATGATATTGATAAAATTTGTTGAAAGTGAAAAGTGAAAAGTTGAAAGTGAAAAGTGGAATTTATCCCTGTTCAAAAAATCACTGGTTATTGCAACCGTACCAAAAGCAATCAATACTAACCCCAACCAATACCCGTATATTATAGCAATGATTCCTAATGCTATTAAAACGCCATTTAAAACATATTTAAAAGTGCTTTTGATGTTTTTCTTTCTGAATAAAAACGCTGCAAAAGGTGGAATTAAAAATAATGCTACTATTATAGAAGCTGTTAATGCAAAAGTCTTTGTGAAGGCTAATGGTCTGAATAGTTTTCCTTCCGCTCCAATCATTGTAAATACAGGAATGAAACTGATAATAGTTGTCATAACTGCGGTTACGATTGCGCCAGACACTTCAGCTGTTGCGTTATAAACTACCGTGTTTATGGGTATGAGATTCCTACTTTCGTGGGAACGATTTTCGTCTAAATGCCGAATAATATTTTCTGATAGTATAACACCAACATCGACCATCGTTCCGATAGCAATTGCAATACCAGATAATGCGACAATATTTGCATCGACTCCAAAAAGTTTCATTGCAATAAATACCATTAGAACTGCAACAGGTAATAGTCCAGAAATTAGTACGGAAGCTCGAAGATTAAACACCATAATAATTATTACTAAAATGGTAATCAATATTTCTAGCGTTAAGGCTTCGTTAAGTGTGCCTAATGTTTCTTGAATCAATTCTGTTCTATCGTAAAAAGGCACTATGGTTACTTGTGAGGTTCTACCATCCGCTAATACTTTTGAAGGTAATCCTGCACTTAATTCACTAATTTTTTCCTTTACGTTATTTATGACTTCCATTGGGTTTGCACCATAACGAGCTACAACAACAGCACCAACGACTTCAGCTCCTTCTTTATCTAATATACCTCGTCTTGTTGCAGGACCTAAAGAAACTTTACCAATATCCTTTATCCTAATTGAAGTATAATTTTCGGAAGTAACTACTGCATTTTCGATGTCTGAAATGGATTTCACATACCCCAAACCACGAACTAAATATTCGGCTTGGTTAATTTCCAATGTTTGTGCACCAATGTCTTTATTACTTTCCTTAACTGCTTTTACAACGTGATGCAATCCAATATTATATTGACGCATTAGTTCTGGATTCACGTCCACTTGATATTCTTGAACATAACCACCTATAGATGCTACTTCTGAAACACCGCTTGCAGAGGACAATGCATACTTTACATAGTAATCTTGAATACTTCTTAGTTCGTGTAAATCCCAACCACCAGTAACATTACCTTTTTCATCACGACCTTCAAGTGTGTACCAAAATATTTGTCCTAATCCTGTGGCATCTGGACCCAATGCTGGATTTACATCGTTTGGCAATAAACCACTAGGTAACGAATTTAATTTTTCCAGAATTCTACTTCTACTCCAATAAAACTCAACATCTTCTTCAAAAATGATATAGATACTTGAAAATCCGAACATAGAGGAACTACGAATGGTTTTTACACCTGGAATACCCAATAATGAAGTAGTTAACGGGTAGGTAATTTGGTCTTCTATATCTTGTGGTGAGCGACCATCCCATTTAGTAAAAACGATTTGCTGATTTTCACCAATATCGGGTATGGCATCCACAGCTACAGGATTGGATGGTAAAAAACTAGTATCCCAATTAAAAGGTGCATTTACTATTCCCCATCCTATGAATAGAACGAGTAGTAATACTGCAACAAGTTTGTTTTCTATTAGAAATTTTATGCTTTTGTTTAGCATTAGCTTGATAATTAAACAATTAGACAATGGCGTTAAGAAAACACCGAATACAAAGGATTATCCTAATGGAAAACATCCACTGGATAAAAAAGTCTATTGCTTAAAAATCAAATTAAATATGTCTCGTCTAGCTTGTAGATTTGCCTGACAACGAGAGGAGGCCTATATTCTTCGTAGGAGACAACCTTTTTATCTAAACTTTCAAAAAGGTTGATATAAGTGTAAACAAATGAAGCAACAAATAATTGTTGGTCAAAAGATAGTGTGTCAAAAGATATGTTTAATTCATCTTGACCATCAACTATCAACTGTTCGTCAGAACAACAATCTTTTACCTTAACAGAACATCCTTCAGTTGAAGGGTTTTCCATTTCCATACCGCAACCTTTTGCTTTGTGGAATATGGCAGTTTCAACTAAATTATCTCCACAATAATGCATATCAACAGTAAATGACATTGTAGAAAAAAGCACTACAATAGCCATCAAAAAGGATGATATTTTATGAAAAATTTGCTTCATTGATAATGTAAAGGTATAAAATTTTAACAATTTTTATTGGGATTAACAATATTTTAATTTTGCAAATGAACTTTTGAACGAACCATTAATTATCATTAAACAGGCACTTTAGCTAGGGTTGTCAGCTCAAAAAATATAATTATATAACGTAGAAATTATTTGATTTTGTATTTTCTTAAAGAATTTCCTTAGCTCAGAAAAAACCTCTAAAAGTCGAAAAGAACATAATGTCTGTCAAATGTCTGTCAGTTTTAGTAAATTTAAAATGTTCTTTGAGAATCTTATTATCACTTTGTTTTAACCTTTTAGAAGGTTTTAAAATATGGTTAGACTAGGTAAGAGCCAGACCTTAACTACGCTGAAAAGAAAAAACCTCCGATTTCTCGAAGGTTTAGAATGTGTAGTGTAACGGTATTACTTGCTCCCCCTATTAGGTTCGAACCAAATGATTTCCTATAGGGAGAAAATTGACCTCGATATAAAAACCACTCCGATTAGGGTTTAGGTAAAAAGTTTTTCCTCAGTTACGTAAAAGTTCAAGGTTAGAATGGGTAAAAGGGAATTTACTACAAGTTAGGTTGTAGTTTATAAGGTTAGGTGGTAAAGAAGTATAAGTTAACTTGTAGTTCTATGTAATTTAGAACAATCTAGTTCTTCTCTTGAATTTTTGAACAAGACCATCTACCTCTCTAATAGTTTGGTAATAACTCTCAGATAATTCTTTATCAAAAGAATCTATATCCATGAAACTATAATGAATTTGTTTATTTCGAATATCATTACACCTCAATAAGTTGGAAAAAAGTTCTGATTTGATCATACCCCACTTGTTCATCTGTGTGATTATTTCCCAAAACGAATCGTGTTTGTGGTAAGTTGATAAGGATTGATTAACCTCAAATCCAACTTGTTTTTTCTTAAACTCGTAAACGTATTTGTATAGAACGTAAACTCTATCTTCCAATAGGTTTTGAATTAGTAAGAAGGAAACAATATATTCCTCTACTTCCATACAATGGTTATACTCATCTAATACTCTAGTGTAAGTTTCACCTAATTGAACATCTTCTATTAGATCTCTCTTTCTTCCGAGATCCTCATAGAACCTCTTAAATACACTTTCTCGTTTATTGTAATCACTCATACTACAAATTTAAAAATATTGAATTGGGAATTGTTATCATTTTAGGGTACACCCTATGGAGTAACAAAATATATTCGATTTTCCTTGGATATCTCAAGGAATTTTACTACTTTAGGGTATAAAAGTTAATAACCTAAAATAGTAACAATGGAAACACTAAAAATCTTCTACACAAGGGTTAGTACGGAAGATCAATCAGAACTTCGTCAGTTAAAGGATACTGAAAAGGGTTTTGATTACGTTCTTGGGGATAAATGTTCAGGAACTATCCCTCTATGGGAAAGACCAAGGGGAAAACAGATTAAAGAACTCATAGATCAAGATAAGGTAAAAGAGATCCACATTCACTCTATTGATCGTTTAGGTAGGAATACCTTAGATGTACTAAGTAGATGGAAGGAATTAACTGATCTTGGGGTTAGAATCGTTTGTAGGAAACCAAATCTCCAAAATATTGATGAGGATCAGAAGAATGATCCGTTCTCTCAATTACTTTTAGAAATCCTCACCTCAATGTCATCTTTTGAGAAATCTATGATCGATATGAGAAGATCTGAGGGGATCGAGAGGGTTAAAACATTAGAACCTTGGAAATATAGTGGTAGAAAGATTGGATCTAATGAAAAACCTGAGAATTATATCAAAAAGGTGAAATCTCAACAGATTTTAAAGGATCTAAACAATGGATATGGAGTTAGAGAGATCTCCCAGATGAGAGATTGTAGTTTTTCTACGATCTACAAGGTTAAAAAAATATCAGAACAATTAAACGTTGGATAAAAAGAGAAAAAAGGAACTCAGAGAGGAGTATGAAAAGAAACTCGGTTGGGAGTGGGTGAAGTGGGTTAAGAACCAACCCACCTACTCTCCCTTTGAGTGGGTTGAATACATGAGTGAAAATAGGAATTAACCTATCAAATTCTACTGAAAATATTTGGTAGTTATAGAGGAGTGATTAAACCATCTCTACACTTATTTATAGGGTGTTTAGAGATGGTTTCTTAGTTAGAGGGTGGTACTACTTCGGATTAATTCTTTTGGGTTCTTAGAACATCTCCTTATCGATATCACCATCTAAAAATCTCTTTTGTTTTTTAAATAACTCGTTCAACTTCTCTCTATTTTTCTCGTTTAACTTCTTTGATATTTGACGAGGTCTTGTAAGATCCCCTTTTGTTGATTTAATCGAGGTGGATACTTTTTTTATTTCTTGTTTTGGTCTTACAGGTGATGGAGTAGAGATTATTCTATTTCTTTTTTTTTTAATTACAACCTTAGTAATTACTCCACTTGTATTCTTATTACTACAACTCTTACACCTACCAACTCTTCCATCAATCTTATTGTTTGTATTACGAGTAAACTCATCAATAGGTTTGAACTCTTCACAATCATTACACCTCTTTTCTTTTACGATAAAGGTTTTATCATCATATATCCTTACTTGAACTCGTTTACCATCTATGATTCTAAACTCACCTTTTCTGGTAAGAACATTGTTTGGAATTTCAACGAAACAACTCTTACAAACACTCGAACTTCTGTATAGGTAATTGAACTCTTTTACTTTTTTAAATTCACCACAAGTAGTACATTTAATGTGGGTTTTATTACCATTCTCATTTACCTTGAATCTTTGTTCTCCTTTATAGAACTCTCCTCTTCTACCAGAACCCGGTATTAAACCTTTTCTTCTCCTTGTACATGAGATACAATAGGTAGATAATTTGTTTTTTCCATTTGAATAGAAATGAGTCCATTTTTTATGTTCACCACAATCACCACAATATTTGAAAACAATCTTTTTATTTACATCGTAAAGTTTCTTCTGGTATCTATCTGAATACTTGATGAAATCCTTGATTTCCTTTGGGATTTCAACTTTATTTATTGAATCCTTAACTTCTTCTAAAAGTATTTGAGATTGGAATTTAGAGGTTCTTCGAGATTCTTCTCTTTCCTTTCTTTTTAGTATCCTTTTCTTTTCTAGTTCCTCACGATCCTTTATCCTTTTATTTCTAATCTTTTCAACCTCACGATTCTTCTTGTCCTTGAGTTTTACCTTCTCTTTATCTCTTTTCCTTCTTTGTTTATCTAACTCCTTTTGTTTTTCAACTTTCTTCTCTAGTAACTCTTTGGATTTTTCAATTCTAAGTTCATTTAACTTTTCGTTCTTCTCGATTATACCCTCGAGATGTTTGATTTTCTTTTCTACCGATTGGATCAAACGTTCTTCTCTCCAATCTTTATCCAAATCAAATTGATCAATATTTTCTGATTGGTTAACATACTGAGATTTGATCTTTTCTATCTTTTCTTGACGTTTTAATCTCTTCTCGATTGAACGTTCCTCATCACGTTTCCTTTTATCAAGTAATCGTTTCTTGTATTCCTCCTGGTACAATAATCTCTCTAAGGGATCACTTGATTTGGGATCATGTTTGATCTTGTATTTTTCATAAAACGTTTCCCCTGTTTTTTTCAGTTTGGGGTTTGATTTATGGAGTTGATCAAGGGAGAAGTTTTTACCAAATACCTTTTTGATATCACTATCGGGAACACCTTCTCTTTTGTATTCTAAATATAATTCTGTAAGAAACTCGTTGATCTCATCGTCCTCTTCTTCAATCACACGATTTTCAATTTCAACTACTCTTTCCCTGAATTTAATATCTGTTAATTTCAGTTTATTAAACCACTTAAAATCTTTACCAAGTAGTTCCAATGATCTCTTTTGTGGATTTATATCCTTACCCAATCGGATACGATCTTCCCATAGTTTAAAAAACCTCTCAACCTCTTGTTCTTCAAAAAAATTCATATAACTAATTTAACATTTAACAATATAGATTCCACATCTATTTTTTACTCTTCTTGTTCCTTTTTCTACCCATTATTCTTTATCATTGGTAATTCCACATAACAATCAACACAAATCGATGAACTCAATTCCTTAGAGTAACTTCTTAAAGGTTTAAACTCATCACATGAGTTACATCTTCGATGTGTTACATTTCCCATAGAGTTTCTCTTCTTAATCCTTTTCCCCTTAACAAAGTCACCCTTTATCCTTAGTTCATCCGATTTACGTTTTACTCCTTTCAATTCCAATGAACACGATAAACAATGAGTATTAAGTTTACCCATACCTCTGATGTTACTACCAAACTCTTTTTTTGTTTTGAATTCCCCACAATTCTTACAATACTTGTATAATACTTCATTGTGTTCATTCAATAATACTCGATTATTATATCTTGAATAAGTGAATAGTTTACTCAGTTCCTCTGGTATCTTAAAACTTTTGAGTTCTCTTGATTTTTCATTGTACCTCTCCCTGTAAATTGGATCTTGGATCGTGTTTTCAAATTCACTTACGGAAATATCATGTTTATTGATAATAGGATATTGGAATACATTCCCTATTCTTCCTTCCGTTTCTTCCAATAACTCAAGTACCTTTAAAAAACGAATCTCTCTATTTTCTTTTATTCTTTTTAATTTAAATGTCTCCCATTTTTCCCTATGAAGTTTTAATAACCAATGATTGAAAGTATGGTATTTAATGTGGTATTCTTTTACTATTTTTCTCCTTATGTAATCGAATGATCCTTTAGTAGATCCATTTTTAACACCAATGGTTCTTTTATCTATTTCTTCCAAAATATCCTCCCATAAATCATTATTCCCTCTCAATTCTTTACCATCAATAAATCCTTGAATTTTTGATTTATCCATTCCACGATGGTACTTGAATTCAAATTTTATTTTGGTTTCATATTCCCTACATCTTTTACACTCTGTAGAATGTAGGTTGTTATTTGAATTTAATTTTTCAAAAGTATTCTTGATATTTTTTCTCTTTTCAAATTCATCAATTGGAAGGGTATTCAAACATTCCATACATGATTTAAACACTAAGAAGTCATCATGATCATAGAATCGTTTCTGATTAGTATTTGTTAACTGGATTGTTTTGATTTTTTCTCTAATGGATTTGGGAATGTTTTTTATATAGGTTTTAAAATCTTGGTCTTTTGAAGTAAAAGATTGTGTACCCAAGTTCAAAGATGGATAACAATAATTACAAACGTTGGTGTAAACTTTTCCACCCTTTGGTTTTTTTTGATTAAGTGAAAAATCTTCTGATTTAAATAACTTTTTACAAACTGAACAACCAAGGAAATCTTTTAGAGAGTTTTCTTCGTTACACTCATTACACACCAGAGAATATAATGTCCCATCATTAAGTGTTTCTATGAACTTTTTACTACCTCTTACTAATTTATAATTAAGAACAGATTTCACGTTGAAACACTCTCCACATCTCTTATAGATTAACTCATCTTTCTTATTGTAATATTTGTGGACACGATATTTTGTTGAGTATAGTACAGATTTAATCTGTTTTCTATCAGGTTTTGGAATTGAAGTGATCAATTTTTGAAATTCATCATTCGATTCTGTAAACAGATTTTTTCTTTCTTTTTTCACTTTTGAGTTTTTCTATAGATTCTCTTTTTGATTTCCCAACTCAACTAAGTTAAGAAAAACAAGTGTGGATTCCACAATAAAAAAAAGGATCGAAAAGTATAAAACCTCACGATCCTTAGATTAAAAGAAATGTTTAATTCTGAAAAATGGTTATTGTTGGATCTCATATTTTTTCTCCCATTCCAACAGATCCGATTCTCTGATAAATCGTTTGTAAGGGGAAATCTGGATCATGGGGAGATTGTAGTTTTGAACCCAATGTTCGATAGTTTTTCGGTTTACACCATATATTTTCTCTAACTCTTGTTTAGTAATTCTTTTATCCATCGTTTACTCCAATACTTAATAGTTTAATTGTAATACAATTCAAACCACTTATCCCAAGTGATTGTTTTTTCACCATTAGTCATGATCGTATCATCTGGGGTTGATCCCTCTAATACCACCCATTTTCTTGGTGAAACTCTTTGTGTTTTTTGTGATCCTTCTACTTTCTTTCTTCCCATATATAAATACATATAGATATATTCATTTTATCACTTTTGATCGTGTACACCCAGAATCTTTAAACCTTGTTTATTCATCCACTTATACCAATTTGAAAAGTGGTTATCGTTATTAAATGTTCTGGTGATCCTATGGTACTTCTTCTTCCCTCCGTTGTAGGAGATATAATCAACATCGTAGGTAATATTCTCATCAAGATCATCCTCATCTGAATCGACATCCATAACGATCTCATCAAGTTCTAACTCATCTCCGATTGGTCCATCTTCATAATCGAGGTTGTCCATTTCTTCTTCAACTTCTTCCTCATCTCCACAATACCCCATCTCTCTTAGAATTTCCTCGAGATCGATCTCCTCATTGTCATCTAATTCATCCCAAGATTTCTTACTTCCGAAAGTATTCTTTAGAGATTGAGTTGGTGACATTCTATCTGAGTTCTTTGGTAGTTCTACCATTGAAACAACAGATTCGTTTAGAAGAGATTTTCTTGGTTTAAGTTTCTTCTTCTCACTCTCAGTTAAGATCTGACCTGAGAGTTCCTTTAAACGTAATCTACGTTGATTTGGTGATAAGTTTTGATCACCCAGTTTTATTCCATTTATCATTTTTAATTTTCCTTTCTGGTTTCTTCTTTAAAGAGGATGTCCCCTATCTATAAATATCATTTTTACCACTTATTCTCACCATCAACGTTCTTTACATCGTTTTCTAACGATTTCCACATTGATTCGAATTCTTTATTGGATTCTTCTCTCAGATACAACTGATGTTTTTCATCCCATTCTTTTTGGTTGGTGTACCAATAACCATCTCTTTCCAATGATGGATTGAATTCTCTTCTCTTTGAGTGGAGGAAGTTTCCATCTGAATCAAATACCCATCTTGAAGAATTATCGTAGTAATTATCACTCATAAACTCTAGATAATTTGACTTTTCAATAATTCACTTTTATATTCTTCTGGTAAACCTTTTATGAATACAGACCATAGGTTGAAGATGTGTTGTTTATTATATTCTTCTCCTAGATCCTCCATTTCCCAGAAATGTTTTTCCTCTTCTTTGTAATGGTGGTCAATAATCGAGGTTAAACATTCTTTTTCATACCCACTCAACCTAATTGTTAATTCATAGATTGAATCATTTTCCATTCCAAAACTTTGATTTAAAATATCTTCATTTAATTGTTTCATAACCTTTTATTTAGTTTTTAATTTCAGTTTGATGTTCTTGGTTAGAATCTTTTTTTCTGAATTATTTAACTCAAGAACATTGTTTAATACCCACATCAAATAGTTTACTGGTACTCTATCAATTGACTTACCTTTATGTTTTCCTTTATTGAAATAACCTCGATTACAATTGATAAAGTGAGATAACTTTTGTTCTGATTGTTTGAGATTTTTAGTTTTAGTTTTCTTAGTTCTCTTACTCACCATTTTCTCTATTTCTTGTTTGGATTTACCTTTTCTTTCTCCAACCTTGAAGAGTGTAGTGTTAGAACTATAAATCTTAGATATCATATAATTTTAGTTAGTTATTAGTGTAGTATTCTTTCACAGAAGGATACACCACACCCCTAGAGGTGTGGGGGTAAGTTCTTTCACATCGGAAGAACACCACATGAGTATTCACACTATTCCTCACGAATCCATTCTACCTTCATTCTACCGAATGGATATCACCCCCTCCGTTTCAGTGTCCCAACTGAGGTGGATTAGAACCGATTTAGAAGAAGATTTTCAAAGGGTAAAGGGGTGTGGTTCAAAAAACCCTTTATACTCATCCTCTCATTCCGAATAAGGTTAACGATGTGGATTTATCATTTCCAGACCAACCTTATCTGAGTATAAGTATTACAGAAATGGGAAAAACGATAAAAAGTGGAATATTTTTTTTTAGAATACTCTAATACATTACTTTTGTCCGTTCTCTGGTGAGAATAAAACGTTCATTGAAAAGTTGAAATTTAAACACGAATCATTTAAAAATGTTCGTGGGGAGTAAATACTCCCCAAATTTCCATCTTTTTGAAATAATATAGTCGGTAATCCCTTTGTTTAAAGGGTTTTAGAAAGGTAGTTCGAATCCTGCCACCCCGACAAAAAATCAACATCAACTCGGGATGTGGCGCAGCCTGGTAGCGCAC